>Ga0247844_1000210_pt1 | contig 127036 bp, 119 predicted proteins | sample LaCtaG_FD_192421 | JGI IMG/M metagenome (GOLD analysis project Ga0247844, IMG submission 192421) | Freshwater microbial communities from meromictic Lake La Cruz, Castile-La Mancha, Spain - LaCruzMarch201714.5m_1 | ecosystem: Environmental > Aquatic > Freshwater > Lake | place: Spain...
CGACGTCATTGGTCCAGATGCATCTCACGGAACCCACGTTGCAGGTATTATTAGTGCCTTGAGAGATAATAACCAGGGAACAAATGGTGTTGCGTCAAATGTTAAAATTATGACTGTAAGAGTTGTTCCAGATGGCGATGAAAGAGATAAGGACGTGGCAAATGGAATTAGATATGCAGTTGATATGGGAGCAAAAGTTATTAATATGAGTTTTGGTAAGGCATTTTCTCCTTTTAAAACCCACGTTGATGCGGCCGTTAAATATGCATTATCAAAGGGAGTTATTTTAGTTCATGCGGCTGGTAATGATACAAAAAATAATGATACTGGCAGAAATTTTCCTAACAGATTTAATCTATTAGATAATTCTAATGGAACAGTAGAATTTGCAAACTGGATTGAAGTGGGAGCATCAGCATCAAAGAAATCAAGTTTAGCTGCTAATTTTTCAAATTTTGGTAAAAAAACTGTAGATTTATTTGCACCTGGTTCAAACATTTATTCATCGGTTCCTGGAAATGATTATGACTACTTTAGTGGTACAAGCATGGCTGCGCCAGTAGTTGCAGGATCGGTTGCTGCTACTTGGGGATTTGCACCTAAGGCAGAATTTAAAAAGATTAGAGAAATTATTTTTTCAACAGTGAGACTATATCCTGGATTAAGTGTTTTCTTTGCGGGAACTTCAAGAGAGTTTAGCTCACTTTCAATTACGGGAGGAGTTGTTGATTTACCATCTGCATTTAAAGCAGCAAAAACAATTGGCGGAACAACTACAACTCCTCCAACACAAGTTCCTCCTGAAGCAAAACTTGGGTGGCAAAAAAGAATTATTAAGGCCAAAGAAGTAGCTAAAGCAAAACTATTATTTTTATCTGTTTATATTTAATTTTGTTTAAAAAAAATTAGATAGTTTTTTTGATTTATAATAGGAGCAGTTAAATTGTAAAAATTTTCTGCTCCTTTTTTTTATTGTTTTGGTTTCCATTTTAATGAGTCAGATGAATTTGCAGTTGGTATAGGACTTGCCAATATTTCACCTTTTTTTTGCGATTCAAATAATTTATCAAGCTCTTCATTCACTGGTGCTGAAACTGGTGATTTATCGTTATTAGGTATTACATTTTTATTGTTTTCAATTAGTTCAGAAGCACTTTGATTATTATCTTGTATGGCATTAGGTCCAAGGTAATTGGAAGTTTCATCAATAGAAGCATTGCTTTTTTCTAATATGGAAGAATCTACCGCTGATGATTTGAAAATTTCTGCTGCTACTTCCTTTGAAGAATGATTTGAGAATTTCTCAAATAATAATGCCCTCTCGGAAAGTCTAATAAAAATTGTTAAGTAGTAATCGACTAAACTTTTGGCCAATTTGTTATTGTCTTCACTGTTAGCAAGGCCAGTTTTAATAATATTTGGCCATATACTTAGATAACGACTTAATTTATCGGAAAGAAGACCAGGGTTTTTTTGCGTAGTTAGCAGATCTGATTCGATGGATTGCAGTATCCAGCTAGTGAAGGCACAGTGAGCTTGATGGCCATTACTTTTATAGTTTTTAAAAATTTGACTTAGTTCAAGAGTAGAAAGTGTACTTTGGTTTTGGCTAAAATCGCTATTTAAACTGTCCGGTGTTAATTCAAGAATGTATCGATAAATCTGTTCCTTTAAAAATGACTTCGCTTCAATTGGAGAAAATTTCATTAAACCGCGATTGAATGAATTATAGGCAATATTAAGGTTGTTGATTTGCTCCAGCTTAAAATTGACCTTTGATTTGTTTAAACAATCTACAAGTAAAGAAAGTTCTGTCGGGATTCTATTTTCACTACTAATATCCCAATTATTTTGGGAAAAAATTTTTCCCAAGGGTAGTAGTAACAAAACTATAAAGTATGAATTATGGAGCAACCACATAGGTTTTACTTCCTGAAGTTAGATAGATTTTATTATCCATCAACAATATTTGCGATGCCACAAAATCTAGAGAATGTTCAACAATATCTTTAGTTGTAGGCATAAAACTAAAAATGGAAGATTGATTTTTTTGATTTTGGCCTTTAAGAAAGAAAATTTTATTACTTGTTGGGTCGCAGACAATATTTTTATTAAAAATTCCATCCTGTTTGAAAAGTAGGATTACTTTTTCTGAAACTTTTGTGGCAAGAGGATCAATGACAAAGATTCTAAACTCCTTATCATAGGCACTCATATAGATTTTTCCATTGATTTGGCAGAGATCGCTACGGGTTAATGCATTTTCAGATTTAAATAGTATATCAAAACTATTATTTATTAAATTGTAATGTATAATGGCTTCTTCTTTTTCTTTGTTAAGATCAGAATAAACAAGTGTTTCATTATTTATGATTACCCGACTTGGAGTATAAAATGGATCGTCATTTCGAAGCTGAATGTCTGATTTTTTTTCCTGTAAAAGTGGAATAAATTTTAAATGGAGTTGCTTGGTTTTATTTTTATAATAACTGATCCAGGAATCCTGATAATGAAATTGTGGATTAGTCCCTACACCAAGGTCAGTAAGAGTCTTACCTGAGACATCTCCAAGATAAATTTGAGATTCTTTATTTTTTTTCTCAATTGCAATTCCTATTGAGGAAATTGCTACAACAAATTTATTTTTATTAATTCCAACTTGCAGATCAAATGAAAGTTGCTCAAGTGGTGCTTTAAATAATTCTGTTTTTTGGCTTTTATAGTCAGATGAAAGGATATTTTTTTCCTGTACTAGAAATTTTATGGAGTTATCCTGGGAAGTATAAAGCAGTCCATCAGAAAAATTTTTTTGAGTAAATGGTACTATTTTGATGGCAAATGAATTGATTGGAAGTCCCATACAAATAAAGATGGATGAGAGTATTATTTTAGTTTTTATAGAGACCATAGAGGCTCCAGAAATTTTGAGGGTGAAAACGTTGATAGGATTCAAGTCCTAACAATACTGATTGCCAGCTAAGAAGCCTTGGCGAGCCAATTTCATCAATGCCTGAACGAAAACTAAGAAGGGCAGCTTGAGCTTTTCCATTTATGGTTTTTTCTAATACTCCATCAATGATAAAAGGAAGTGGGCTACATTGAGAAAAGTTAAATTTTTTGTAGTTATGGGGATATAAATCTTCGCCACAGGCCACGCCGTGAATGATTCCCTGATCATGTTGTGAAAAAAAGAATTTAAGTTCAGAAAGTGATGATACTTTTTGGGATTTAACTTGCAACATCTTTTCAAGATCAAATTGACCATTGTTATAAGTACTTTTGTTGTCAATGGCCTGATATAGAAATTGATTTTCTCCATTGATAAGGAATTTATCTCTCAATTCTCGATCATCTAGAAAGATTTTCATAGGACATTGTTGGAAATTACATTTTTCACTTTCATAAACAATCCAACAGCCAGCACGGAATTCTAAGAGATTAGAATTAAACTTATTACTTTTTACTATTTTACAAGTTTGACCCTTATCCATATTTAGTTTTCTACGTAGCATAATAGAAATTGTTTCGGTAAATGAGTAAGGATTATTTTTTGAATTGCTAAAAAGAAAAGGAGCACAAAGTGATTTTGTGTTAGGTAAGAGATTTAAACAAATCTCTTTTCCCCAGTATTCGGGTTTTTTAATTTTTTGAGCAAAATCAATAAATGAGAGTACTACATTAGAGCTGCAGTCTTCTTCAGATGTGGCCTGCCAGTCAGAATAATAAGGGATATTTAATTTGGAATTAAGTATTTTATCATAGTTAAAATGCAATAAAATCCGGCCATAGTTACTGATAAAGGGATTATTAATTTTGGCAGGACAATCCCTATATTGAAATTTTAATCTCCCTACATTTAGTGCCTGTGAGGATTCATCGCATCCAGGTTTTGGAAAAAGCGAAGGATAATTGGACATAATGTTGTAACAAAGATCTGGAGATTTTGATAATTTTTTGAGGCAGTCTGCTAGACTAAGTTTATTTAAAGTGGCATTTGATTCACAAAATGGTTGAAAAATTTTTTCTGATTGTCCATTAGCAAGTGATTGAATCCAAAAATTTTGAGAAAAATAATAATCGCAATATTCTTTTTCATTAGAAACTTTTGTACAAAAGTGCTCTAGAAGCGCTATTTTCTTTTCTCCGAGCCATTCCTTTGTTTTAAGTGCTTTTGTGGCATTTAATTTTAATTCATCTTGCTCCATGGGAGTTAAATTTCGAAGAATTTGTAATGCCTTGAGAGATTTATTTCCCTTTTTAGTTTCATTAATTACATAACAGTAATAAATGTATTCTTCGTTAGTTAGTTTTTCCAAACGTTGCTTTTTGCATTGATCAAAATCCTTAGGGGGTGAAATCTCTGCATTTTTTAAGGTATTTTCAAGGTTTTTTCCTGTAAAACGGTAGGCTATTTCCTGAGCATTTGTGCATTCATAGGTGGCCAGATACTTAAAATAGGTTTCTCTTGTGACACGAATTTTTTTTAGTGTTGCCTCTTTATAGCTGTAGATTAAAGGATAAGAGGTGGGAGATTTTCCATTAATCTTAATTTCATCAAGCCATATTAAGTGAGCAATGTTACAGGGATTTTTTTCTAAGGAATAAAGATTGTTTTGTGGCAGATAAAAAAGAATTGTTTGCAGGGCCTTGCGATCGAGATAAAATTTAATTCCCTTCGAAGATAATTCCTGTAGTTTTTCAACACCCTTTATAGATGGATTTTTAAATAGTTCTTCAGAATTTAAATCATTTTTCGCTATCGTTTCTTTTAGCGATTCAAACAGTCCTGGAACAAGTGAACTTGTGTTCTCCTGGGCAAATGTCTTTTGTTCAACTCTTGGAACAAAGAGAAGCTCAAATATAAAAAAAAATATAAATATATTTAAAGCATTATTCATTTGTCATATATAGTTAAACAGATTTTGCTAAAATTTGTGCCACATCTTCCACTGTTATATTTTCCGTGGTTTTTACTTGGGCTTTTGAAGATGCAAAATTAATCATACAAAATGAGCAGCTAGTTGCTAATTTTGAAGTTTTAGTTTCGCCAATTTGTTCCAGTCTATTAAATGCTAAATGTTTCCCTTCAGGAAGCTCGTACCACATGTTTCCTCCGCCCATTCCGCAGCAGAGTGATTTATCCTTATTTTTTTCCATCTCAATAAGTTTAATTCCTGGAATGGCATTGAGTACTTCTCGTGGAGCATTATATTGTCCGTGGTGTCTTCCAAGATAGCAGGGATCGTGAAATGTTAATTCTTCATTTATTTCTTTAACTGGTTTTAGTTTTCCTGAAGTTAAAAGTTCAGCGAGTAATTCTGTATGGTGAATAGTTTCAAAGGAACCATTTTCAAACTTTGCGTATTCCTTACCAATAGTGTGCAAGCAGTGAGGACAATGTGTGACTACCTTATCAAAGGAATATTTTCTCATGTTAGCAATATTTTCTATTGCCACTTCAAAGAATGAGTATTCATCACCAAATCTTCTAATTGGATCTCCATTACATTTTTCAGTTTTTCCCATGACAGCAAAATTGACGCCAGCTTTTTTTAAAAGCATTACCGTATCTTTTACTACTTTTTGATTATTAGCATCGTAGGATCCTGCACATCCAACATAATAGAGGTAATCAATTTTTTTTGCAGGTTCAGCTACTGGAATATCGAGTCCATCGGCCCATTTAAATCGATCATCCTGGGCAATTCCCCAAGGATTTCCATTAATTTTTATTTTATTGACGGCATCAGCGGCACTAGGAGGAAGTTCACCGAGAGTAAGTGCTTTGTAGCGCTTGAGTTCCATGATAAGAGGAACATGTTCGATACTCATGGGACATTCTTCCATACAAGCACCGCATGTAGTGCAGGAATCTAATTCATTAGAACTATATAAAGAGTTATCCCAAAGATTTTTTGAATTCATTGCTGAAGTCATGGAAAATGAAAGACTTTGCGGAGAATCAAGTATATCTCTTAATTTAGTCACAATGAGTTTTGGATCGAGTGGTTTTTCTGCTTGATTAGCAGGACAAACTTGAGTGCATCGTCCACATTCAACACAGGCAAGTGTATCAATTTTTTGTTTTGCAGTAAGATCAGATGTATTACCTAATCCAAAAGTTTCTGCGTTTTCATTTTCAAAATTCATTGGATTTAAAACTGCACCTCGATAAAGCGGAGTAAGAAGTGCATTAATAGGTCCTAAAAAAATATGGCTAAATTTTGAAAATGGGATTGATCCTATAAAAACCATGGTATTAATCATATGCAAAAACCAGAGCGTTCTATATGTAAAACCTAATGTATTGTCCTGCATGGAAAAACTTTGCCAAATTGTAGCAATGAACCATCCTACGGGAGAATAGAGTTTTTCAGCTTCAGGCATTCCTGTTCCTAAGATACGAAGTCCTTCTAACAAATAACCAATTAAAACGAGCCATACTAAAATGGCATACATATATTTTTCTTGTTGTGGTTTAGTTGCTTTAAGAAAAGTGGGCTTTTTTAAATAGCGGCGAAAATAGGCAAAACTAATTCCCAAAAGCACTGCAAGTCCGGCGATATCTGCCAGGAAGGAAACGATAATATAAGTTGGTCCCTTAAAAATTTTTAGAGGAGTATCAGCGTGAATGGCCACAAGATCAGTAGCAATCCATAGAATGAGAAATCCATAAAAAATGAGACTATGATAAACTGAAACATAGGAATCTCGAGTAACTTTTCCTTGAAAAAAAATTGTATTGAAAAAGCTTTTCCAATTCAGGGACTTAGGTAGAATGTCTTTTATGTTTTTGCCTGTGAATATATAGCGATAATAATTTCTTACTCCCAGGGAAAAGAACACCAAGGACATGAGGAATAAAAAATACATGGCATATTTAAAAATGGGGGGGATATTCCAGAGAATTTCTCGACTTGCTTCCATGATGACTCCTATACTGCTTCTGTTTTAAATTTCCAGTGGCATCTTCGTCGTCAACCTATGAGCAATACGACTTCCTCCTCTGCTACTTACTGGAAATTCAAAACAGTAACAGAATATATGACTATTCTTAGTATAAGATGATAAAATTCACATTGACGAGTTATCTTAAAATATAACTTTAATCTCAGGAGATAATTTCATGTTTTTCACGGTGCTTTTTTCTTTTTTTTGTTTATTACTACTCTTGCAATCATCCTACCAATTGATCTCAGCATTATTACAAATAAAACAAAAAATATTTCCCTTCAGTATGCCTGTACTGATCGTTCACTGCATTATCTTCATTTATCAAATTTGGCAGTTTACTTTTTTTATAGATGAAAGAAACGTCGCATTGATTCCTTTTCCCTCATCTATTTTTGCCCATGCGTTCTTTTTTATCATTCCAGTATTACTTTTTATAATGCTGAGTAAGTTGGTCTACTTTCGTGATTGGGGTAAGAGAATTACTATATATTGGTTAATGGCCATAGGAGCTGGAATTATTTCTTGGATGATTATGCCCGGGAAAGATTTACTTTGGTTTTCCGGTTTTCAATCCTTTGTATTAATAATTATAGGTCTAAAATTAGTGGAAATTCAGTTACATTACCGTCACTACCTACGCTACTTTTTCTTTGGTAATAGTTGGATTTGTCTTTTTTCCTTTGGAGGAATGAGTTTTTTTACTCTAGGTTTTGTACTTCAATTGATTAGTCAGTATTATTTAAATAATTTGTTATCACTTTTTTGGGTTGAGGAACGATTTAAAAAGGTCAATTCTGAAAATCATAAGCAGACGAAAAACATAGGTTATTTATTAGGATTAAGTAATTAGATGAAAAAGCAATTTTTAAATATATGTCAATTATTGTCACTAATAGTGACACTGTCCTTAATTATTGGATGTGTTCAGAAACCTACGCTATCCACTAAAGTTCAAAATTTTAATCAGTACCCAGAGAAAATTATTTTACTTCAAATTGTAGGGTTAGATTTTGAACTGTTATCAAATCTTGAAATTAACGAAAATAGCGATAATAAAAATAAACTAAATGCCTTTGATGATTTTTCCTGCATCGGAGTTTCATGGGAATATAATTTAGCAAAACTTCGTCCTCCCTCATGGGAAGTATCTTTAAATCATCTTAGTGGACAAACACATTTCAAGCAAACTTGCGAAGATTACAAGCAACCTCCTTTTTGGAGTTACTTAAATTCAGCCACAGATTTACCAGTTGTTATTGTTGAACACTCAACAGAGAATAGAGAATCAATTTTAAGAGTTAAGGATTGTGGTTCTGATTTGGTTAATGATTGGATAAATGGCAATAGTACCTATTATTTTAGCATGAAAAATGTATCTTCAAAAAAAGTGAGTTTGATTGATAACCACTACTTAGATTTTGCTAAGCTAAAGGCTGGAAAGTATTACAAGGATAGATCCTGTAATTTAGAAGGAGATTGTGGTACTAGTATTTCTCAAAATATTTTGGCACTTTATAATGCCAAATTAAAATATGCGAAAAGATATGTACTGGTCTATCGAGATTTTGATTTAGAAAAAAAATTACAAAAAGGTAATGTTTTAAGTATTCAAAAAAAGATAAAAGAAATTAATCAATTAATTCAAACAATAAAATCTTCTTTACTGACTTCTGAAACGCTTTTTTTAGTTCTTGGTGAGTCTCCAAGAATATTACTAGTACCTGATCAGGGAATAGATCTGGCCAACTGGTCTGGTTTTAAAATGGAAAATACTAAAGATGGGAAGGAAAAAAATGATAGAGTGGAAAAATCCTATCAGTCACTTTATACAAAAGTTTGGGCCATGGGCGCAAGATCAGAAAATTTTTGTGGGACATATGATTCAGCTCAAATTTTACAAAGAATTTTTTGGAGTAATACAAAGAAAACTCCAATTTGGAAATAATTAATGAAAATTTTGCATGATTTGAGAAATGATTATTTAACATCACCAATCGATGAAAACTCCTTGGATAAAAATCCTATTAAACAATTTGTAAAATGGTTTGAAGGTGCGGAAAAAGTCCTTAAGGGAGATTGCAATGCTTTTGTACTTTCGACCTATTCTTTAATTGAAAAACGGATTCATTCGAGAGTTTTACTTTTAAAAGAAGTGACAAGTGAAGGATTTGTTTTTTTTACAAATTATGAAAGTTTAAAGGCACAGGACATGGCCGAACACCCAGTTGTAAGTATGAATTTTTTTTGGAATGATCTTCACCAACAAGTGAGGATTGAAGGAAATGCTTCCAAAATATCTCAAGAACTTTCAAAAAAATATTTTTATAGCAGGCCTAAGGAGAGTCAAATTGCAGCCTTTCTTTCACCGCAAAGTAAAGTGATTGAATCACATGCGGAGTTAATGAATAAGCATCAAGAATTATCTAAAAAATATGGCGATTTGCCTGTGCCCTTTCCTGAAAATTGGGGAGGATATATTATAAAACCAGAATGTATTGAATTTTGGCAGGGCAGAACCCACCGTCTACACGATAGAATAGTTTATAAAAAAGTGATGGGTGGTGTTAGGTCAGTAGATGGATCGCAGGAGGATTTTATTTGGAGTATCAATCGTTTAGCTCCCTAGAGTAAGGGCGATTTAGACTTGCCGATATAAAGCCAATAGTTTAAAATTGTAGACTATGTTTTCAACTCTTAAATTTATTGTCATATTTATAGCTTTTACTTGCCAGCTTTCCAGAGCACTTGAAAATTTTTCACCATCTGAAATAGCAAACGTAAATGCAATTAATTCCTTAATGACTGAAGAATGGAGGGAAAATTTAAGTATATATCCAACAAGTCAGAATTCTGCCTCAAATGATATAAGTAGTGATATTAACAGTGCTCCAAGTGGTGTTTCAACTGATAATGCAAATGGAGAAAAATTTGAGTTACTACTTAAGAAAAGAAGAGTCATCCTTAATTAAATAGAAAGTCTGTTTCTTTTATTTCATAAATTTTTTTGCAGTACTCACAATCAACAGAAATAATTTTTTGTGAGTCAAATAATGACTCTCGATCCTCAAGGGAAAGTGAACTTAGCGAACTTAAAACCCTCTCCTTCGAGCAGCGGCACCCAATTTTTAACATTTTACTTTGTAGATATTGGAGGCCTGTCATTTCTTCAATTGTTTCAACTATTTCCCTAAGGTCATTTAATTGTAATTTACTAATATTATCTAGTGGAGTAGAAATTTTTGAAATAAAACTTTGAAAATTCTCTCGATCCTTTATTGAAAAATCCGCGATTTCTTTATTATTTTTTCGAGGTAAGTGGTGGATGAGATAACTTTGATTATAAACATCAGAATAGTGAATATGTGATTCTATTTGAAATGAACTTTTGAATAGATCTCTGAGCAATTGAATGGGCGAAGTTTTATGGCATTCAAGGATAGAAGTATAGGGTTTTCCATTGCCTGGATGAAATTGCTGTAGTCTGCAAAAACCATCTAAAAGGTTGGTTTGTGCCTGAAAGTTTTCTGGAATGATAAGTGTTCGCAGCTCATTTTTGCTAAAAAATTCCATTTTACACTGAAAAAAAGGTTCCTTTGAATCGAAATAGACACCAATATCATGACTTGATTTATTAAAAACTTTTAAAAATGGGAAAGTTAACAGAAATTCCTTAAAGAATTTTTGGGTGGGTTCATAATGTTGAGATAGAGTAAACCAATCTGAAACTAATTTTTGTCCGTCTAAAAAATTAATGGTAAAATTCTTTGACGAATCAATAAATGTATAAAGTCTACTTTCTGCAATACTATTCATGAGTAAATTCCATGTTAACTAAAGTTATATTTAATCGAATACAGGAGCTTTATCAAAGGAAATTTTCAAGTGAAGATTTGATTATTTTGCCTTCTACAGCAGAACTTGATCATTGGAAAAGTATATTTCCACAAAATAACTTATTAACTTATTCACAGTGGTTAAAATTTGAATGTGGTGAAAATTCCGGCCATCTACAACGTTCTGAATTATGGATACATCTTTTTAGGCTTTGGAAAAACTGTGATGGACGTGAGCATTACCAAACATTCGAAAGTGTTTTTCAACTTTTCACCGAACTAAGAAGTGTCACAGATGATGGTGATGTTTTTGAAGAAGTATTAAAAATTGAGTTTCCTTTAATTGAAGAAAATATAAGATTTGCCTTGAAGGCTTTTTTTGTTCATCCACTTATTCAGGATGAAAACGCCCATCTTGAAACAATTTTAGCAAAGGATGAAAAACTACAATATAAGATTATCCATTGGATAGGCTTTCAGAGTTTCTCCAACAAACAGATCGCCTTTTTAAATAATAGCAAGACCATAAATGATCATTATATCTACATTCCAAAATTAGTTGATCATTGCTGTCAAAACAATAATGGGTGGTCTCTATGGCTAAATTATGACCAGGAACTCAAGAACGAAAAAATTATTATCGAGGTTGGTGGAGGGAAATCAAATTGTATTCTAAATTCAGAAGTTGTTGATGAAATAGATTTTGAAAACATAATTAGAAACTATAAAACTGCAAAATTTATAAAACCCTATGAATTAATATCTCAAATTCAAAATGTAAAAAAAAATGGAAAGGGAATCAACTTTTTATCAGTACATCCTTTAAGTAATCAATCTTTATATCAACAGTATCTTGGTTCAAGTGATTGGAGTTTTCACCAAAGTAGCAATATTTGGGAGTCAACATTTGATCAAATAGAAATGCAACTTAGTGTTGAAATAAATAAAAATATAACTCACCATGATTTGAAATTTTTTTTTGAAAAAATAAAAAATAAATTTCGTTTCCAATTCATTAAAGAAAAAATCATTCAAGTTTTTATTAATGAATTAACAAGTTTGTCATTTGGACAGGAGCAACTGTTTACAACTTTAGATTTTATGGTTATTAAGCAAAAAATACTCTGGGATTTGCCACGGCTATATTGGAATGCATCTTCTAATAAAAATAAAGAATTTCAAGGTCATCTTTTTCAAGATATTCAAAATACTCATCCTCCAAGGTTTGAAATCAAGGATGAACTAAGAATTATCTATATTGAAAATGATTATGTTAATGATCAGAACAATGGAACAAAATTTGATGATCAAACAGTTACTTATTTAACAACATTTTCGCCGCTATTTGGAAAAAAAATAAAGCAGGCTTGGATTGAGCAAAAAATAATCGAATGGCTAGACTCCAACAAGACGCTTCTAATTGTAAATGAAGAGCTAAAAACTACATCAGCCTTTTGGTCTAAATTTCAGTTTGAATTTCAAAGTTTTATTCAGTTAAAGTCACTAAATGAAATCAGAAAAGATGATGAATCAACAAAATCTTCATTAAAAATAATCCCTTTAAAAAAGAGCAAACTTCAATATTTTTCGCCCACCGCAATTAAAACTTATCAAGAATGCCCACGTAAATACCATTGGCAGTATATTGAAGGTGATAGAATTTCACCGGACGTATTGCCATTTTTAACAGAAATGGACCGAGGGAATATTCTCCATAAATTAATGGAAGTATTAACCAAGGATAAAATTAAAAATGATAGGAAAATCGAATTTCAAGACTGTTTAAATGAAGTTCAAAAACAATTACAAAATTATAATAATAAAATTCATGATGATTTTGATCGAAAATCTGATTCATCAGTTCTAGTGAATACGTTGCTTGAGTGCTTTGAAGATTGGAAAGAATTTCCCTTTTTAAAAAAGATAAAAGATTGGGAGTTGTTTTGGGAAATGGATTTTTACCATGATTCACTGAGATTAAAAGGAAGAGGAGATTTCTTTGCGATAAACATAAATGAAAAATCATTATTTGTTTTAGATTTTAAAAAAGGTAGCTCTTCTATACCAACTCAAAAAGAGTTTAAAAATGGGGAAGCCTTACAGGTATATGCTTCTTTGATAGGATTTTTGAATGCAAAAATGAAATTGGACGAAATTGATTTAAAAGATTGGACTTGGACAATTGGATATTATTGTTTAAGTGATCCTAAAGAAAGTTTGCTTGCTAGTAGTAGTTTAAATGAAATTAATCAACATAAAATCATACATTTTACTGATGACTTAAGATCATTAACAGAAAAATTTGAAGGCAGATGGATGTATTATGCTTCGCTAATAGATCAAGATGTTGATTTCAAACCTAGTCCTAAATCCCAAGATATTTGTCATTATTGTGATCATCGATTTCTATGTGAAAGGGGAAATCTTGGAAATTAATCTTAAATCAAAATTTAGCAATGACCAGATGAAGGCCATAACCCATGATCATCAAAAATTGGGAGGGGTTGTCATTTCTGCAGGAGCTGGATCTGGTAAAACATCGGTGCTTGTAGAGAGGGTTTTGTTTTTAATAGAAAAGAAATTTTCATATCTTAATAGTGGTAGAAGAATTCAAGATTATAAGGATGCTAAAAACATTGAAGCCTTTTTAAAAAATATCATTGTAGTCACTTTTACAATTAAAGCTGCAAAGGAAATGAAAACACGGATTCAAAAGAGAATAGAGGATTATCTAGCTAATAATGCTGAAGATAAAAACTTATGGAAAATTGTTCAAAGTAGTATGGGATATTTATTTATTGGAACGATAGATAGCTTTTGTAGCAGATTTCTCATTAAGCATAATGAATACATCGGCACAAATATTAATTTACAAGTAAGTTCGCGGAATTATCTATTAAAAAAAATTAAAACAATCTTACGGGGAGTCTCAGTAACATTTAATAATCTTGAAGCTAAATTATATTGGGAAAATGAAGAGGGATGGATTAGAAATGTTGAAGAAATATTTTCACGTCCTGAGATAAGAAAGAAAGTCATTTCTGAATTATCCCTATCTCAGGAGATGGAATTTGGCCATGAAGCTTATTTGAGGCAATTTCAAAAGAAGGAAGAAGAAAGTTTTTTTCACTATCTAGAGATAAAAAAAGTAGGATCAATACTTATTGATATAGCAAAAAGTTATAAAAATGAATTTTCTCATAAAAAGGGAAAAGATAAAAAAAGTTGGATGATATGGTTAGAATTATACATTGAATTTCTTGAAGAAAAAAAAACTGTAAATGAAGATTTTTTAACAAAATTTTTTAAATTTATCGAATTTAATCCTATCCCACGAAAACCTACAACCAATGAGTTTAAAGAAGTTAGTTGTTGGATGAGTGATTTTAAATTGCTTGCAGCAGATTGTGAGGAAATATTTCACTGTTACAAACTATTTAAGGAAGAGAGTTTTCAAAATGATATTCAGTTATATTTTTGTGTTTTAAAAAAAATTATTGAAGCAATGGAAAAACAGTATCTTAACCTGGAAGGACTGGGGTTTTCTGATTTTCAATATTATACAGATCAATTATTGAATCATTTTTCTAGTAAAAATAATAATTATTTTAAAGATTATTTTGGTGGAGATTTTCCATATTTCATTATAGATGAATTGCAAGATACATCCATGTTTCAATTAGAAATTTTTTTAAAGTTAGCAAACAATAGAAATCAAAATTTATTTGGAGTGGGTGATTCCAAACAATCCATTTATTCTTTTAGAGGTGGAGATCAGAGCGTTTTTTCATACTTTAAGTCCATTGTGAAAAACCAAATTGATTTAGAAGATAATTATCGATCTACAGACAAGGTGGTCCAGTTTAATAATGTTATATTTTCAAATTTATTTCAACTGACTGATTCAAAATTTCAAATTTCAAAAAGTCATTTAGTAGAAGAATTTTTTGACAAAATTGAAATATTTTCTGAAAAAGATAGCTTAAATGAAGTGGAAACAGATAGATCAATAGAAGAGGAATTAGAGACCAAAAAAATATATTCGATTGTAAAATTTATTACAAGTAAAGATATGACTGGTGATATTGCAATATTGTGTAGAACAAATAGTGAAGTAAGAGAAATGTGTGCTTATTTAGATCATCAGCAAATATCTTTTGAAACGGAATTTGTTTTAGATTGGGACGAGGATATTGGTTTTCAATTGTTGTATTATTTAGTTTTGTTGGTAGATCTGAAATTAAGTGATAGTTTGGAAAATTTTAACCAAGATTTGAGTCTTGCTAAAAAAAGAAGTAATGAATTTTTGGTTAAACAAGTAAGGCGATTATTTGAGAAGATGGGATCTGTATATAATCAACAATACTTAGAAGATTATTTTTTGAGAATTGAACTATTTGATTATGTGATAAATTTTAATTTATTTTTAACTGATTCAAAAATTATTTTACCCTATGGAAGTAATTTTTTGAGTTTTTTTAATACGGATAAGTTCCTAAGATCACTTAGTCTTGCAGAATTAATTGTTGAATTAGAAAAATTGAGATTTCAGCAGTCAAAACTAAGTTGGATTAGAAATCATGAGCACAATAAAGATAATAAAACTGATCATTTAGTACTTCCTCAAATAAAAAATAAAATCATTGTTCAAACGGTACATGCATCCAAAGGATTAGAATATGATTATGTCATTCTATCAGGTTTAAATAATCGATTGCGAATAACAAATTCAAGATCCTATTTTACAGAAAGTATTTTTCAAATTTCATTTAAGTATTTTGATGAAAAAAAAAATAAAAAAAATTTTAAGTCAATTTCAAGAATTTCTAACGAAAATTTTAAAGCAGAAAATGAAAGATTAGAAATGGAGCGTCTTTTTTATGTTGCCTGTACGAGGGCCAAAAGAAATTTATTTTTAATATTACCTTCAAAGCTTTATTTGAAAGAGAGAACTCTTGCCGAACTTGTATATAAAAATTTAGATTCCGAACACACTAAGAGTATTTTAAACAAAAATATAGTGGAAGTTTCAGATGAGAATTTTTCTTCAGCCTTTTTAAAACAAAAACTATTGTTGAATTGGTATGGTCCAGAACAGAATATTTTCCAAAAATTAATTTCGGGTTCTCATCGATTTGTTTTGTTGCCTGATTTAAACATAAGTTCTATTCCTACATATCTAAATTGCCCTAGGAAGTTTTATTATGAAAGTATACTGAATTTGACGGCAGATTTTGCAATGAAAGAGCAAAACTTTCAGGAATCAGTTTCTTCTAAAGATAGAGGTACAAAAATCCACAAGGAAATGGAGACAGTTTTTAGAGAAGTAATGTTTGAAGTTAAAGAGATCAGTGTAAAAGAATTACTAGGATTTAAGTTTCATGAATTAAGGGATAAATACGGTATTAAAATTAAAGATGATTGGATAGATCATTGGACAAATCTTGTCATTTGCAATGGTTTAAATAATCTTGAAAATATAAAAATTGAGGAGAGTTTAAATTTTCAAATTGATAATAAACAAATTCGAGGTAGGGCGGATTTTATTTTTCTTTCAAATAATCGGAATGAAGTAATTGATTTTAAGTCAGGAGAAATAAAAGATATTGAAAATAGATCCTATAGATTTCAGTGCCAACTTTATGCCCTTGGTTTGTATGAAAATTTATTAGTTGATAAAAAGATGTTGATTACTTGTCGGCTTTATTTTTTAGATATGGGAATTGAAGAAAGTTGGACAGTGGATTACGAGACAGTCCTTTATGAGTGGGAATGCTTTTGGCAGAACTATTCCACAAGTTTTATTAAAAATACTAATTATTGCAACCATTGTTCTTTTGTCAAGTTTTGTCATCATTGAACCCTGCCAAGTACATGCTAAAATAATAATATTACAGAAATTAATAAAATTTACTTAGATTAGTAACTTGGAAAAATTATGATTAAAAATAAAACATATCAAATTTTTAATATGTTGATTTTATTTTCTTTTATCTCCATAGCATCTTACGCTGCAGAAGATTCAATCTATGATTTCGAATGGATGGATCAAGATAAAGAAATATATGTATTACAAAATAGATTATATCAAAAACAAAGTAAGTTTCAGTTTACACTACTTGGTTCTAAAACAATGTCAGATAAATTCATTGATGGTTATTCAGGGATCTTAAAAGCCGCCTTTTATTTAAATGAAGATTGGGGAATTGAGTTATTGGGAGGTTTAGGATTTGGAAGTGAAAATCCAACTGCAGGAATGATTCGAGAGCAGGGAACAGTACCATTTTATAGAAAACTAGAAACTTTTTTTGGTGCAAATATTATTTGGTCTCCTTTTTATGGAAAATTTAATGCATTTAACCAGATCTATTATTTAGATTGGTTCATTAGTGCCGGGCTAGTATCAGTTTCTTCATCAGATAATCGTAAAGAATTTGATACGATTCCTGATCGATCTAAAACCACAGAATCAAGTCTTGGCCTAGATTGGAGTACTGGTCTACTTTTTTATTTAAGCCAGAGTTGGATGATTAGGTTTGAATTTCAAGGACTACATTTTCAGGGAAGTAGGTATGGACAGGCAAGCAATGGTACTGGTGATTACAATAAAAAACAATTTTTTCATTTTTACGCAGTTTCGATTGGTCCAGCGTTAATGTTCTGACAGAGATTACAGTTGAAATCATGGATGAATTTCACAGAGACTAGGGATGGGTCATTGAGATGAATGTTAAATTAAAAAAAATAGATAAATTAATTTTAATTTTAATATTAAATTTAAAAATAAATTTAAAAACTAAATTTGAAATTATTATTCTTTCAATATTCATTTCACTAGTTCAATCAAACTTTTCTATGGCAGCAAAATCTATTGTAAAGAAAAGTGCCACAAGTAATCTTGAATTAAGCTTTCTTAGTTATTACGAAAAGGGATTAAGGTTGACATTATTACCCATGGTAAAAAATATTCTCGTTAGTAAAATTAAAATAAAGAATAACGAGAATCTTGCGAATGCCATATCAGATGTAATAAGTCAGATAGGAACTAAATCTTTTGAAGGATTACAGGATCAATTTTTAACTTTTCAACAATGGGATGTGACTGATTATATTCTAGGGAGAAAGTTTTTTCGATCGGGAAAATATGACTTATCTCGTAGTTATTTTAATAAAATTTATACAACAAGTAAGTTTTATCCCTTCGCTTTAAATTACCTCGGAACAATTTCTGCATTTGAAAATAAAATAAGTGCAGCACTTAATTATTTTAAAATTTGTGTAGAAGTTTCAACAAATTTTTTAACAAATCAGCAGTACAGAATTAATAGAGACTATTGCTTAATAGGCACTGCTCGTACTCATTATCAAAACGATGACTATGCAATTGCTGACTTTAAATATTTAGATGTTGATAAACGAGGTTTTGTATGGCCCACCATTTTAGTTGAAGAAGCATGGAATAGTTTAAAATTAGGAAATGAAAACAGATTGCTTGGAAAAGTAACGACATATAAAGCACCACAATTGAGAGCTTTTTATCGACCTGAAGCAGATGTTGTTAAAGCACTTGGTTACTATCAACTGTGTCTAGATGAGGATGTGATAAAAACAGTAGATTCCTTTTATTTGGTTTATGAACCATTGCTAAAATATTTAGAGGGCACGATTAATGTTAAAAAAGACAATGATCAGTTTTATTTTCATATTTTAGAAAATACTACAAAAAATTCTGGTCCATTTTTTGATCTTATAAATGGTATAAAAAAATCACCTCAGGTTTTCTATATATTAAGTAATTTAAATAAGGTTCAAATTGAAAAAAAAATTATTCAGCAAAACTTATCCCCCGCCTTGCAAAATTTAGCATTAGATTTACATGATGATTATCGCGAATCACAGGAGCAACTAATTGGAAAGTTAACTAAAACGTTTTTAAATAAATATATTGTTGATCTAAACAATTCATTTAAACAAATGAGTTATTTAAAGCTAGAAGTTCTTTCAAGAAAAAAAGGAAAACTTTATAGGGGAGAAAGTTTGGTTAACAAAAGAGGTGATGTGAAATATCTAAAAAGGACAAGACAGCAGTATTTTTGGTCTTTTAAAAATGAATTTTGGGCCGATGAACTAGGTGATTATGTTTTTGCCTTGGCCAGTGAGTGTAAAAAATAAAATGAATAAATATTTATCTATTTTTAGCTTAATATTGATACTTTTTACAAGTAACAATTGTTACATCTACGCAAATGTTGATCTGGAAAGACGAAATGATGTATTAGCAATTATCGATCAGGAAATTCGTGAAGTTGAAAGGTTAAAAGGAAGAGATAAATCAAAAGTTTCTGATTTAGATTTTAGAAGAGCAGATCTATATTTGGAAAAAGGACGATTGATCAAGGAAGGAGAAAATGAAGATTATCTAAATATACAGTCAAAAGTTAGAGCAAAAACAAATAAAAAAGTTTTTTTTCGTCAATCATATCGTTACTATTTAAGGTCAAAAGAAATTGCCCTTGGCATTATTAAAGCCAATGCAAATTATAATAAGCGTCCTGAAATATATTATGTTTTAGGATTTCATGAAAAGGAATTCGGGAAATTAAAAGAGGCAGTAAAGTTTTTTAAAAAATCTGAATCACTAGCCCCTTTAAATGGGCAGTTTAGAATGAAACCGTTAAGTGCACTGGCAGAAATTGCATTTAACGAAAAAGATTATAGCGGAGCTGAAAAATATTATGAATTTACGCTCCCAAGAATTAATGATAGATGGTGGACAAAGGATGCATATAATTTATCTTGGTGTTATTACAAACAAAAAAAATATTCTGAATCAATTAATAAAATGAAAGAAGTTATTCGAAAATCTAAGGATTCTTCCTATGTAGATATGGGGATGCTAGCGTCAAAAGATTTAGGATTATTTTATGCGGAGTCTGGACGAATTGAAGAAGGGGTGAAGTTTTTTAAATCTCAAAATCGCGATGTGGTTTTAGAGTTGATAACACTTGGTGGATATTTAAGAGAACAGGGGAATTTTAAACGTTCATTAGAAGTTTATAATGAAGCACTTGATTCTACTGACAAAGACGAATTAAAAGCAAAAGTTTATTACGAAAAAATTATGCTTTCTGAACAGTTCGGAAGATTAGATCAACATTATAGTGATTCATTTAAATTATATGAAATCTGCAAATATGGTAAGGTTACAAAGGAATTTAGTGATTCTTTTGTCTCTCAGTTAAAAAAGTATGTAACTAATTTACAAAAAAAAATGAATAAAAACCAAGGTGGTGGATCTGCGTTTTTAGATAATACTGCACTTTTAGCTGAAAAATATTTTCTAATATTAAAAGATTTAGATAAAAAAAATGAAAGTGATTATCTTTTTTATAGTGCTGAATCTCAGTTTCAGGCCAAAAATTATTCAAAATCAGCAGAATATTATAGGCAGGCTTTTGATAAGGCAAAAGCAAGTAATAATTTAAGAGTAATGAAGTTGTCGGCAGAAGGGTTGCTTGCTTCACTTGGGCCAGATGATCCGGATTTTAAAAACAGAAATTCCTATTATGAAGTTGCCTATAAAAATTACCTAGAAGTGGATGCCTCCTCTAAGAAATCTCAGGAAATATATAAAAGACTTTTTCGTTTATTTTATGATCAAGGAAATACCGCTAGTATGAATGAGACTCTTCGCGACTACATACATGCTTATGGTGAAAATTCTGTGGATCAAGATAAAATGGTGGCTTCACTTTTGGCGGTTTATCAAAAGAAAAAACAAAATGATGAGGCAGCTAAGTTAGTTGATGAAATCCAGTCAGGCCGTTTTTTTGTAAGTAATAAATTAAAAGGTGAAGTTTATGGTATAGGTTTGAAAATGAAAATTGGCAAGATTGAAGGTCTTGTTAAAAATGGAGATTATGTAAAAGCGAAAGCAGAGTATGAATTAATTTATAAGGATAAAAAAGTTTCTAAAATTGCTAAATCAAATGCCGCCTTTAATCTAATGGTTATTTCTTATAAATCAGACAATTATGTAGAGTCATATAAATGGAGTATTATTGCACTTGATTTAATGACAACTGAGGAGGTTGTAGCAAATCTTCCATCTTTTATTGGAGTTACAAAATATTTATTTGAAAGACTTCAAATTCAAGCATCTGCTGATTTAGGTCATAGATCACTTTTGAAAGTTTGTAATAATTCTCCAGTAAATTTAAAAAAGTTATTATTTAATAATTCCGTAATTAATTATCGAGCATCTTCTGAAAGAAAAAAATTAGACCTTCTTATTGATCAAGCTAAAACCTGCGGTGTTGATCCAAGATCAATTGCGATTGCTCGTTCCGAATATTTAGATCATCTTGTTGAAAAAAAATATTATGATGTTTTAGAAAATGAAATTTTAAAATCAAATGTAATTGATTATCAAGAACTTGAGTACGCAGGATTATTTTTAGAGATGGCCAGAAATTCAAATCAACAAAATAATACTTTGAAATGGATAAGGAAAATTGAAACAAGCTATCAAAATGCAGTTCAAAGGAGTTTAAAAGTAACGGGAAAAAATTTAGATAGTTATATATATTCACAAATGATGAAAGTTGAAATGGAATTAAAAAATTGGTCTAATATTACACTTAGATTTCCTGAAAATACTTTTAATGAGTTGCTCAATTCAAAAGCAAAAAGATTAGAAAAAATAGTGGACAACATAATAAAGCTGCAAAAAATTGGATCTAGGCAGGGTGTGAAGTTAGGCAATGAATTAATGATTTATGGATATTTAAAATTTGCAAAGCAAATAAAAAATTTTACTCCTGCTAATAAATCAAGTGAATATGTTCAGAATTTTATGGACAGTATGAAAAGTATTTATATTCCTCTTACAAACAAAGCCTATGAAATTGATAAAACCACACAGCAATCTTTGAACCAATTAGAAATATTAGCAAATGGATTCAATCTTTATCCAGTAGGATTTAGTTGGCAAGGAAATGAGGATTTTAGTTTTGTTTCATATGGAAGGAATTGATAATGTTAAATATTTTTAAAATATTATTAAATTTGAATGTGTTTTTTTTATTTTTATCAATTATGTTAAATTCATGCGTGAGAAACCCTGTTAATTCAGAAAATGGTAGTTTAGCTGATGGAGATAAAAATATCCAGTTAGATTCACCAGAAGAAAGACTTTCTTTTTCTAATGCATCAGCTGAATTAAATAGAGCTTTAGAGTATTGCCAACAAAATGATTCTAATACAGGAATTAAAAAAATTAATTCTTTATATTCCAAATTAAAAAATGATAAATCCTATTGGAATAGTATTGCCATGTGTTTTTTAGAGGAAAATGATCCCTGGAGAGCTAGGGCCTATTTACTTAGAGTTTTAGAAGAAGATCCTAGTGATGCAGTTGCTTTAAATAATTTGGGTTATTGTTATTGGAAAATGAAACGCCCTCAAGATGCACTATTTTATTTTAAAAAGGCACGAAATACAAATCAAAGTCCATTAGTTATCAATAGCAATTTAGCTCGTATATACTTATGGTTTGGGTTAAATGAAAAATCAAAAAGCTATTATCAGCAAAAAAATAATCTTAGTAATACAGAAATTCTTTATCAGGCAATAAATTTTGCTGCGACAAAAGATTATAAAAAATCATTATTACTATTTTCTGATCTTCCAAGTTTAAAAAGTTTTAATAGTAGAAGTCTTGCAATTTATGCCCTGGCACTTCAAAAAAATGGTGAAATTGAGAAAGCGAGAGAAATACTTGATGGATTAGAAAAAAATAACTTTCTACCAGAGGGGGTTGAATGGTTGATCGATATTTAAGTGTCACTAAAATTTTGATCATTTTATTTTTTTTTAATACTTTTGTTTGCTTTGGAAAGGATAAGGAATTAGGTGGAAATATACAATACGAATATAAAAAATATGAAAAGTTCGATTTCGGGGATTTAATGATTCAAGGAAATAATGGAAGTATTGGTGATTTATCAATTAATCCAAGATTTAAAATTGATTTTAAAAATGAATTACCTCGAAAGCCAAATTTCCATAAGGAAATGATGGATTCAGTAGAAAACATACTTTGAAGTTTTATTTTTAATGAACTGGAAAGTTATGCTTAGGGATGAGTATTATGAATAATGAAAATGAGATCACAAGAGATACGCCTTATTATCAACTCATCGCTGCGTCTCCAGGATCTCAAAGAGTAACGAGTAAACCACTTGGAAATGGCCGTTTTATTATTGGTTCAAATGATAATTGTGATGTGGTTATTGATCATCCAAATGTAATGGCAGTTCATTGTGTTTTGGAAATTTTTTCTAAGTCATTAAAAATTTATGATTTATCTGGTACGAATAGTTTATTGATTAATCAGAAAGTAAAATCATTTTCAGACTTAAAAATTAAGGACCTAGTTACATTAGCAGGTGTTGAGTTAATTTTTGATTATTATTATTCTCCACCTTCTTCGCCAACAATTTCAGTTATTAATTCTGAAAATGAAGATCAAATGGAGTTTGCTCCACCATCTACTAGGCATCTCGTTAATAGGGTCATAGCAGATAAGATTATAGAAGAAAAAATTGAAAAAGTTGAAAAAGTTGAAAAAGTTGAAAAAAGAGAATTTCCCAAAGTTGTTAATCCAGAGCAAATAGTTGTTGAAAAAGTTATTGAAAAAAATATTCATAAAAAAGTTGATAGTAAACCTGATAAAATAAATGATGTTAAAATTTCAAAGCCAGCCCCCCCAGATTTTAAAATTAAAAATGTAGAAAAAATTAAAAAACCAGATCTTGAATCAGATAAGTGGAAGGCACCTTATTTAATTTATCCTTTTGATTCAAAATATAATTTTGATGATTCAGCAATTTTATTTGAAGATAAGGAAAATATTTTTCCTATTTTTAATTATAATGTAGATCGTGAAGCTGTTGAAGTGATGATTATGTATAAAAAATTAATTATTTCAGTAGATTATCTTGTTGGGCAATCTGGAAAATATCAGTTATGTGGAATGTCTAAAAGTGTTTCTGATTTAGAATATCACTATTATAATCCTAGTGAAAAAAATGATTTTATTGAATGTAAGGATGGAAAATTTTTTGTTTATAAATTAATTGATCATGAATTAAAAGTTTTTAGTAATTCTGAGAGTAAAAAGTATCAAGATATTTTTCTAATTGAAAAACAAGATATTATCCAATTTTCAAAGGGCGATACGACAATTCTAATTAGACATGTCCAGGCATTACCTGTTGTATCATCGCCACCTATTTTATCCCGCGATAAAATGATGTTTTGGATTTTTTCATTTTCTCTTTTAATTATGACGATGATGGCCACTTTTTTTTCTTTTATAGAAGTTAAAAAAGAGGAAATTGATTTAAATAAGACCCCGGAAAGAATTGCCCGAGTTTTGCTACACAAAGATAAAAAACCTGAGATTAAGCCAAAAATGGCACAAAAAACTCAGATGAAAATTCAGGATGAAAAGAAAGATCAAGAAGTGAAATTAGAAACTGATAATCCTAAAATTGATAAAAAACTTTCTGAAAATGATAAAATTAAAAAACCAGATGTGGAAGTTAGAAAGGGGGCTCCAAAAATTGAGGAAAGTCCAAATAATAGTAAAACCAAAAAATCTGCGAAACTTAATAAAGACCCTAACAGTAAATCACCAAATCCAAAAGGTGTTGGTGCCATTGATGTTTATAAAAATAATAAGTTTGCTTCAACTGTGTCATCTTTACTTTCAAAGGGTGGAAATGTTTCAGCTCAGAATGTGGAAAGTTCGGGATCTAGTTTAAAGGCAGAAAAGGCGGGCGGAATAAAATCATCAAGTGGAGTTAGCGCTTCAAGATTTTCAGACCGAGTTGGTGATATTAGCGGTACTGCTGATGGGGTAAAGGATTTTTCATCTGGTACAAAGGGTTTAGTTAAGGGAAAACAATTTTATACAGCTTCTATTCCAGCTGAGACTGTAGTAGTTGGATTAATGGATCCTGACGTAATTTTAAGGATTTTACGTGAGCACTTACCACAATTTCGTTATTGTTATCAAAGAGAAATTGATTCACGAAAAGAAAATGTTCAAGGACTTGTTAAGCTTGCCTTTTCTATCGGATCTTCTGGTAATGTAACTAAGGCCGGTGTTGTCAATGGATCAGCATTACCAATGAATATTAAAAGTTGTGTTATTAATGTTCTTTGGGGGATTCAGTTTCCAAAATTAAGGTCAGAGGGTGTGGTGGACGTTATTCAACCATTTAATTTTTATGCAAAATAAAAATGAGATATATTAAAATTGTTATTTTATTTTATTTTATTTTAATTTTTTAATTTTAGTTAGATTTACAAAGGAAAGTCCTGCAAGAATAATGAGAACTATAAAAATTCCAATGGCCCAATTGAAACTTTCAGATTGTCGATCTTCTGTAGAAGCTATGTTCCTATTAATTTCTATGCTTGAATTGTAGGAGTTGGAGTGTTGATCAATCGTAATTGATTTTAATATATTGTTTTTTTCTAATGTTTTTACTTTTTCTTCACATACTTGATTTAAAATCAGAATTTCTTCGAGAGAGAGTTTTTTCATTTCAATAAAACTTTTAAAAATTGTTCTGGCAATCTTCTCGGTTATATTAAAAAAATCTTAAGTAATTTTGTCTGTTTTTTTATGTATTTTTGAAAATTGTTTAAAAACAAATTGCACCTCAATGCTTTAGAAGCCAGAGAGGTGCCATTCGAAATTTTAATGTGCTACCTTAATGCCTTTAATAGTTCATTAAATGACCCCTTATCTGCTGCTGCATTATAAGCAACTGGGAGATTGAATTTTTTCCCAACTTCTGTTGCCTGAGGATTAGAAAATGCATGTAGGGCGCCTGGATAATTAATGAATTTTAAATTAGCTTTTTTAGCTGAAAATTCCTTTTTAAATTCTTCAATATCCTCATTTTTAACCATTTGATCAGCTTCACCATTAAAAACGTAAATGGGGGTTCGAATTAAATGGGAGTTTTTTGAATCCCCTTGTAGACCACCATGGAAACTCGCCATTAACTTAATTGATTTTCCCGACCTTGCCCAGTTGAGAACTTGAGTTCCTCCAAAGCAATAGCCTATTGCTGATATTTGGTTTTTATCAATGCGATTATCTTTAATAACTAATTGATAATATTTTTCTAATAATTGCGTGCTCTTGCTCGGATCCTCATAAAATGGTTTTGCTAGGGCCATTGCTCCAGTAGGATTATCACTCTCTGCATTATTTCCATATAAATCAACTACAAGTGTGGCATATCCCATACTTGCGAGCTGTTGTCCGCGTCCTTGAACATAGTTATTTTTACCCCACCATTCATGAACAATAATAATGAGTGGATATTTGGCTGCCTGCTTAATTTTTGGAATATAGAGTTCACCCTCAAAGACTTTACCTGCTTTATTATCAGCAAAGTTGATTAGCTCAGGTTTAATTGTCGTTGCAGTTGTTACAGTTTCATTTTGCGTCATATTAGGCTTTTCTCCATCCAAAATATTGGGATCACTAATGCTTTTTTGAGATTTAATATTTGTGCATCCAGAAATTAGAATGAGCGTAATTGTTACAATGAAATAAGAAAGTATTTTAGCAAAAATCATAGTAAGTCCCCTTGTTTAAAATTATTTGAGATGTGTCAAAATGCTTTAGAATATGTGAAAACTATAATATCTTAAAAATCTCTTTAGAAAAAGCTTAAGTTATAATCATTCCATCTTAAATTTAAGTTGCCCCTGATCTATGAATCTGATAAATCCAGAAAAACCATGTATATTAACTTAGACAGTAGAGATTGTGGATATAGTGTTTTGGAATTTTCCATCTGTTTAGAAAAAGCAGTATTTTCAAGGTTAGTAATAGGTGATTCACTCTGCACTTATGTTTGTGTAATTCTTCATAACAAAAATTAAGTTCTATTGCAGGAAAATCACTTGCCGAGAGAAAGAATTTTTAGGAATCAATTTTATCTAACATATTGTTGAAAGATTTTTCCAAGTCCTTAAATTCATCATTTTCACGAAATTTCACACGAACCTTTTTGTCCCCCTGAGCAATTTTTTCACAGGCAATTTTGAGTTGATATAGTGGACCAGCAATCCGATGTGAAAAAATTAAACTTATTAGTATAACAGTTGCAAGAAAAAAAAATGACATTGAGCCAAGAATTAAAATTATTTCAGTTAGTTCCTTATATAATTGTTGCTTAACTTCAATGCTGATTCCTGATAAATCTACAAGGGTATTATAGTTTTCTTTTGTATAAAAATAAAAAAATCCACCATATGTTATTGTTGTAATACCAGAGAAAAGAATATGCCAACCAATGAATTTCCATTGAAAATATTCATTTATTATAAAATTTCGAAATAATCTTCTGCTTTTCATGTTAATTCCTTTTGCATTCAGCACCTGACTTAATTTTATTCATAACTTCATTATTTTCCTTTATTTTAAAATTTAAATTTAATAAATTTGAAACCACTTTTATTTGTATTGATGGAGAATGACTGGTTTTTTGAAGTTCTAAGTTTTTATATACAAGCAGCGATAATCTCTTATTTTCTTCAATCATTGTTCTATATAATTGATCGCAACTTGACTTAATTGCTACATTTAAAGCCAGTACTCTATTATTGAAAAGTAGTATAAAAAAAAGAGTAAAGAAATTCCTCATGCTCTTCTAATGATAATTGAAATTATGTTTTCTGTAACGGTGAGGGAAATTATGCTTTATTTGTAAATTGGATATCACTACACATAATTTTAATGAATTACTTTATTATAATAATTTTCATATATAATATTTTCATATGCTTGTTTTTAATTGGTTTTTAGTTGCACTAATATGTATAGATTCATTTTTTGCCATATCAATTGCATCACCCTCCTCTGTTCTTCCTTTATCTAAAAAATTTAAACTAAGTATTCAGCAGGCATTGGCTCGGGGAATTAAACAAAATTTCGACATAAAAATATTACAAATGGAATCTGAGTTAAGAGATAAGGAATTAGAAACTAAGAAAATATTACTTTTTTCTCCCAAGCTGAGTATTTCAAGTGAATCAACTTATAAAAATACTATGCAAAATGCTAAATATAATTCCGGTGATACTGATATGTTACAAAGGCCTTCTGATGAACAAAAACTAAAAGATACAAAATCTCATCGATTGGCTCTAAATTTAACCGAACTTAATTTATTTAATTCCTGGACTGATAAAAATGAACTAGAAAAAAGTAAGTTGATCGCGTTGATGGCAAATCTTGAAGCTGATCAAAATATCATGAGCCTAATGATTTCCATTGCCACATTTTATTATGCTCATTATTTTCTGCAAGAAAAAACAAAATATTTAAATGCTAAAAATGATTTAATTGCAACAATCATTCGGATAAACAAAAAAAGCAGTGACCTGGACGCACTTGTTCTAGAGCAAGAGAAGAATTCTGCAGAAGCAGAATTAAAAAATCAGGAAATTAGTTATTTAGAGTCTCTAATTAATTTAAATAAAGTACTTAATGAAGAAACTTTGATTGATTTTGAACTTACTTCGAATCTTTCGCTTAAAGAGATGCAGATTGATTTTAATAATTTACTATCAAACATGAAAGATTTTCCTGAATATCAAACGATATTATTAGACCAACAAGCTAAAAAAATAGATTTTTTACAGACAAAACTAGATTACTTACCAAAGCTAAGTATTAGTCTTGGTGAAACTTCATCCTGGGGTTTTAATCACGAAAATCATGAAACAAATGAATTGCGTACATTTTCATCAAATTCATCTGGTCCTGGAAACTTTGATCTTTCCATTAATCTCACATGGAATTTAGATATCTGGGGAGCTAATGGATTATTTAGTAATTTTAATTATCAACGTGGCAAAATTAGTCATCAGCGTGCGGTTTTTAAAAGTGAAGCGAAGAAAAGAAATATCTATTTTCAACTAGTTCAATTAAAGCAAAAAATTGAGCTACAAAATAATCTCATTAATAAAAATCAGTCTCGCGCTAACCGTTCACTTAAAATATTACAATTACAAACACAATTATTAGTTAATGATCGAAAAGTTATATTAACATTAAAAAACTATTTAGATGAATACAGTGATGCCTATGATGACCTTATAGATTCTAAAATGGAATTATTTAAATCAAGATCTGAGTTGGCAACATTAACAGGTTTAATTAGCTATTTAGCGATTGATAGTTATTCAGGCAAAATTAAATTGACGTCAAAAATTAATAAATAATATTTTATTGTTGAATTTGTTTCTAGGCATTCCGGATTTTAAGTTCGGAATGCCAGATTAGGAATGCCAGATTAGGTCGAAAATTTAATAAATATTAAAAATTTTAAGCAGCTTTTTTAAATCTCTTATCTAGTCCGTATTTTTCAACTTTCATAATTAAACTTGCTCTACTAATATCGAGCTCCTTTGCAAGTTTTGATTTATTAAAATTACATCTTTTTAATCCTTCCTTTATCATGAGTGCTTCAAGTTCTTCAAGAGCATCCTTCATTGTTCCATTAAGATTAACGCCCTGAATTCCTCCTGTTGATGCCCCAAAAATTCCACCAACTTTTTCAATAATTCTTCCACTTAAAATATCTGGTGTAATAGTTCGTTCATCACCTGCAAGTACTACTAGTCTTTCAATTTCATTTTCTAGTTCTCGAATGTTTCCAGGCCAATTATAATCGATCATTTTTTCCATACATTTTTTGGATAAACTTTTTAATTCGAATGCTTTTTCTTTAGATTTTTTTTCTAAAAAGTGTTCAATTAAAATGGGGATGTCTTCTTTTCTTTCTCTAAGAGGCGGAAGATTTACATTGATGACGTTAATTCTGTAATATAAGTCTTCCCTGAATTCACCCTTAGCAATCATTTCTTTTAATGGCTTATTTGTAGCTGCAATAATTCTCACATTAACTTTTCTTGATACTGTCGCTCCCACAGGTAGAAAAGTTCCCTCCTGTAAAACTCGCAATAATTTTACCTGCATAGTTAGAGTTGTATCTCCAATCTCATCGAGAAAAAGGGTTCCTCCATCGGCCATTTCAAAAAGCCCTTTTTTATCTTTAATGGCACCTGTAAATGATCCTTTGATGTGACCAAATAATTCGGAATCAAGTAAGTTATCATTAAAAGCAGAACAGTTTTGAGCTAAAAATAATTTTTCTTTTCTCGGTGAATTATAGTGGATGGCCTTTGCAACTAATTCCTTTCCTGTTCCATTTTCTCCTTGAATTAAAATAGTGGATTCCGAAGTTGCCACCTTTTCAAGTAATTTATAAATGTCTTGCATACGCTTAGATTTACCGATCATTTGATGGTAGCGATACCTTTCAGTGACCTCAGAACTTAAATCACTTATGCGTGCTTCACGTTTTAAAATTTCTTCTTGATAAGTTTTTATTTCGTCGGTGTAGAGTTTTAATAATTCTTTAAGATATTCACCCTGAATAATTTCAAGTCGAGAAACTTTGCGCACGCAGAGTTCAGCTTCTTCTTTAATAAATCCTAAATCTGTTAATTTAGTAATCACTTCATTTGAATCTTCTGTGGTAAAAATGCCATTTGTATAACAATAGGCAACTACGTGGCAGGTTGGTCCACCGTCTTGTTCAATCTCACTAATCACTCCTTTTACAAAGGGTAAGAATGTGTGAAAGTCTGCAGTGTGTTCATTTTTTTGTTTTAAATCATAAACAGCAGATTCAATATCTTGATAAAGCATATTTCTAGAATCAGAATGTTGATGTAATTGTTTTAAGAGATATGAGTAATAGGAGGATTTTTTAAACATTTGATCATTAATACTTTTGCCAAATTCATCAACGAATAAAAGATCAATATTAAACCACTTGCCGATTATTTCTTCGATTTTTTTTACGGCATGCAGATCTCTAATTGTATCTAAGTTTAACATGACATTCTCCTCATAATTATTTCATTGCCAAACTTTTCGACAGAATGAAAAAAAAAATTAGGATAATTGTCTAAACATTAAATCAATTTATGATGCATTAGAATTTTTAGATAAAAAATGCCAAAAATGGCGACTATCAGAGTTTTTTGGTGCGATATTTAATCTGGCAAGTGTTTGAACTATAACAATATAGTGAAATGCAATCTGTTTAAAAAAATGTTTAGAATTAAAATAGTGTGGTTCAAGATTGTCTAAAATTTGAAAGGAACGTACCCCTAAGTCGCTATAATATTCTGCAGATAAACCTTTTCGATTAAGAGATTCATGAAATAAACCACAAAATACTAATGAAGTATCGGCCAAATCTTTTAGACATTTGTATTTTTTTTTGGAATCCATTTGCAGTGCCTGTAAAAAAGATACTCCAAAAAATCTTTGTTGTTCTATGGGTAAATTTGCTTGCCCAGGTGCCTCGAAAAGTTTGTCACTCAATGCATATTTATCAAGAATATCAGAGCAGTAAATTAATATTCCAGTGGGAAGAGGAATTGGGTTTTTTTGATTTAATACTTCAAGCTCTTTATAAAAAAATGAATTTAAATCAGTATGGTCTGTAGAAATAATGGTAGAAGTTTCTTTTTTATCTGTAAGATTATTCATCTATTTATATTTTATAATATTTTAATTTCTTGTCTCCTTTGATGAAAAAGCGAAAATTTTTCCCATAAAAATAGTTGATTAAAATTATTTATAAATCACCAATTTGAAATGTACCCATTTGAGAATAGGAATTAATAAAATCATCATAAATTTTAGTATGGCTTTGAAAAAAGTAAATGTTTTTGTAATAGGTTCTAAGGTATTATTCTGTAATTTCTAAGGCATTTTGACGAAGCAGATAATTACCACATATATGGGCTTTGACATATTCAAAGCCCATATATATTTGCAAATTTGTTTTAACTCAATTCTCCAGTCTAAGCTCACTTAGGGAAATAAAGTTTGATTAATTTTAAACTAACAACAATTGGCACTTATTATGAAGAATTTAAAAATACAAAGTCATTAATTGATTTTGATAATGCTATTATTTTGAAATAACTTAATATGAAATCCATTAACAATAATGGATTGATTTGAAGTTTGACCGCTCAAGCCAACAACATGTCCGGCACCTTTTTTGATAAGAAAACAGGATTCAGTGTTGCTATCTAAAATACAATATTCAAAATCTGTAGCCAAAGTTCCTAAGTAAGAACTTTCACCTTTATAAACTCCATCAGTATATGAATAAACGGACAAACCTATTTCAAGATGGTTATCTCGCAAAAGGTTCAAGTTTTTATGCAAAGGATATGTAATTGTATTTCCATTGTTATTTAGCACTGTAACCGATTTTGGCAATTTAACTGATGGCACTGCAATTGCATTAAGTGCTGAAATAATAAATAAAATAGACATAAACAGCTTCATAGAATCTCCAATTTATAATAGTTAATAGTTAATAGTTAATAGTTAATAGTTAATAGTTAATAGTTAATAGTTAATAGTTAATAGTTTCCCAAGTTATGTGGAAAAAATTAGTTGGTTTGTTTAAGATCATTTTGATTTCTATTCGAAATACTTTCAAGGCAATTTTTTTTCTTTAGTACAATTTAATTTTCTTTTTGTTCATTTTTGTATTCTTTATAGACCAATTGTAATCACTAGCTACAAATATTTCCCATGAGTTTTGTACCTGGATTAAGTCTAGTGGCAGATGAAGCTAGGCTTTGAATTATTTGGTCAAGTGGAAGTATTTTATTTTTTTTTATAAACCAATCCATTAGATTTTTTCATTAATCAATCAAACTATTCTCTTCACTAAAATTAACCTGAACCCATAGGCTCCTAGGATCACTTTATTTGAAAGAGATTCATTTGATTTCATGGGTTAATTCCAGCTTTGCCAATATAAAAAATTCACGAAAGTCTAAATTGTTTTCATATCATCAAGATTAAATCATTTTATTTTTTTTTCATTATAAAATTATTTATATACTAATCTGATTAGTAACAAGGTTCTTTTGTTAAGAAGGTTTTATGAAATATGCATTTTTCTTCGCTCTGATTCTTATTAATCAAGTATATGCTGATTCTCAATGCATGGAGGTTACTATAAAACCTGATCTTGATTTAAAAATTTCCAATTCTAAATCTAATGATGATGACGGCAAGGAAGTAAGAGCTTTTCGAATACTATATGATGTAGTGAAGAGTTCACCAGAAAACTTAGTTGATAAACTTTTACCAGGTTCTTTCATAACCTATTTTAAACTAGAGGGTGATACTCATCCTATGTCAGCTAAATATGTGAGTTATTTAAATCCAAAGGATACATTATATAACTCATATAGAATTAACATGAAAAATGAGCAGGCACTGGAATTATATCGTGCAATTACTAAGGATAAAAATTCAGAGCGGACTATTTTCTATCAATGCCACAATAAGGCTTCTGAGCCAAGGAATTGTTTTGTTTCATGTGCTGGCAAGGCTTCATTTTTTAAATAAGTTCCACTTTTAGTTTTTATCAGAAAGTTTCTACATGGAATGATAAGGACTGAGCATCAAATGAAATTGACTGAAGCTAAAATATATTTCCCAATGGAATTCGTTACTATTTAAGAGTAGTCCGGAATTTTTTTAATGCTTAATTCTTAATGCTGGCCAGGAGTTAATTGTCTCCCGGCCATTATGATCGAAGGTGAGTAATCCAGACCAACTTGAAATACACTATAAGATGTTAATTCTACTTTTTAAATTCATTTACCACTTGAATTTCTTTCCATTCTCCTACTTCACGATCTGGATAGATAAAGTTTTTAGATACTTTAAAATATGAATTGTTTTGATTGAAATCTATAGAAAATGAAATTTTAGACCCAACACTTGAATTAAACTTAAAAAGATCTGCACTTTTTTTGTCATTTCCTAGAGAAAGAGGGGAAGCTTCTTTTAAGTATGTACAGAAGCCCTTAATGCCATCTACATGATTTGATGCATTACCAAAACCTTGACTTGTACTACCCATAGCTGACCAAGTTCTATTTTTAGAGTTGAATGCTATCGTATGCCCAATATTTCCATTATTTGAACCCATATGAAATTCTACGCTAACAGGATAGGAAAAGGACTTTGCCAAATTTTCAAATGAATTAATTTTCTTAAAGCTAGTCTCTTTATTTAAATAATCTTTTCCTTTTTGATTCATACTATAAAAATGATATCGATTAAAAACCAATCCATTTTCTAGCTCATTACAATCGATTGTACTTTTAGCAATAAATAGAGACCAGTTTGTTTTATTTATGTTCTCTTCACTTACTTTGGATGTCTCACCTATTTGGATAAAATATTTTTGCGCAGAAAATTCTTTAAACTTTTTTACTAATAGATAACTTTCAATTTTATCAATAAATTTTTGGTTTTTATCATCTTGCTGAGCTTGCAGGAAAAAAGGAAATAAAAGCAACATAATAAATAAATTTTTCATAATATTCTCCCTATTGGAATTTATACATATAGTAATAACCTAAGAGTTATAAAGCCGAATATTGCGCCTGTCAATTTTCAATGAAAATATTCAAAATTATCTGTATCGGTTACTACTCATTATGATTCGGCAAAGGCCATGAGGGCATTTATTAGGGACCCCTAATTTTGGACATCCACAGGATTTAGGGCGAAGCTTGTGTAGAAGGAAAATTTGTTAAATTTAGAAAATTTACAGAGCTATTATTAAATCTTTGTCTAGCTTCGGTTCTCATCGATTCCAAAGTCCGGGAGCATGTTTTATCTCCAGGACCTTGTTATCTTTGCCAATGTTAATTTTTGGAATGGAATTATTTATTAAAAAATTTTGTTGTCACAAATGATTTAGATTAATTTTTTAAAATCTAGAAAATATACTTAGGCCAAGAAATTAATAATCACATTGAGCCCATTCACTCTCAATTCCTCCGCATGTCACATCCATTTCACTGATAAAATTTGCTGGTTCTGTGCTAAAATCTAAATTCACCCAGCTCGCCCCCGATGGCAAAGTACAATCCCATTGCTGAGAACTATCTAGTACAACCGTTTCAGAACCAGTGGCTGCTGAAGGTAGTGTTGCCCCATCCACCTCATCATAAAAATCACCGTCAGAAGCTGTACCTAAGTCTGTAAGTGAATCACCGTTAATGCTGTAATACCCCGAGGCAGTAAATTCTGGTGAAGCATCATTACCTTGATCATATGAAAAGTTCGCTCGCATTGAAGTATCTCCAATGGCAAGAGTTGATAAATCATCGGCATTAATTAATTGAGAGGCTGAGTAAAAAGTATTTAATGCGAGGTTCCCACCAAAAATACTTCTTTCTGCTCCTGAAAGAGTTATGTAATCAGAATATTGCTCTGCTGTTAGCAATTGTGAAAAAGTACTACTGTCACCTGAATCTGAATACGTTCTCGTACCACTAAAAGTTTTTGATTCCCATGCACCAGTTAAAAAATTATAGTTTCCATTTACGCTCGTCAATGAACCAAAGGATGCTGTACCTTCTGTGCCCACATATTTAGAAATGATTGATCCTGTTCTAGAATCTCCAGTTCCAGTGAATTCTTGTAATACATATTCGTTATTTCCACTTAAACTGGCAAAGCAAGAAAACATTTCAAAAGTTCTTATTCTTCCATTTTCTTTAACTAATTTCATTTTTATAACAGGTTCTGTTGCTTCACCTTCTTCGGTATCACCCATGTTTTTTAATTTCATGTATATATATTCGCCGGATGTGAGATTAACTCCATTCATCATACCTGCTGATTCCATAGTTCCTAAGTAGCATTGAATTTTTTCTGGTTGAGAAGCTTCCCTCAAAATTTGTGAAAGATTATTTGCTGCTGCACAAATAAAATTTGATTTTCCAGAAAATGTATTAGATTCAAGTTGTCCTAGGATTACTCCATTAGAAGCAAGACCTGAAATAATTTTTCCCGCTGGAAAAACACCAGCAGTAATGGCACTTGTTGAAACAGGTCCTGTAACTCTTGGCAATGAACTAAGCTCACTTGATATACCTAATAGGTTATCATTTTTACTACAAGAACTGTTGAAGACCCCCATAATGACTAATAGAGATAAAAAATGAAATAGGTTTTTTTGCATATAATTCCCCAAGTTCAACAAAATAAGTTATTCTCTCTTCGTCTATTTGTTAGAAAAGATAAACAGTCATAAAAATATTTTTTTTCTTGGAGAAATTTTAGATACTTATGCTGATATAATGAAACTTTATATTAAAGAAATTCAATGTGATTTTTACGGTTTGAAAAAATTAATGAATTTTTGTAAAAAATTTAATTCTAATATTATTCTTCTATGGAAATGAGTAGCAAACCACTATCAATATTTTGCCCTTCAATCACATGAATTGTTTTTATTTTTCCATCAACACTTGCCTTAATTTCATTTTCCATTTTCATTGCCTCTATTATCAAAAGCCCCTCGCCCTTAACCACTTGCTGTCCCGCAGCCTTTAAAATTTTAATAACTTTACCAGGCATTTTTGAAATGAGTGAGTTGCCACTATTTTCATTGGAATTTTTCGCCATGAATCCCATGTGAATATCTAGAAGTTGATTTTGTATGAATACATTTTCAAATGCCACAAATTCAGTTGTTTTTTTCCAGGTAATTGAATCCTTTGAAAAAAAATACTGATTATTTAATTTTCTAATAAAATATTGATAAATTTCCTGTTCTTCATTTAGGCGAAGACTTATTTGAAAATCATTTACACTAATTTGTTTTGTGGAAACAACCGAAATATTTTGATGAATAGTATCGTTATTTAAGAAAATTCTCACATGAACTCCAATAAAATTTCTAATTTATATATTTTGAAACAATAATTCCTAAAATTTCACTTTCAACCTGTGATAAATTTTCTTTTTTAAGTGATAAATTCATTTTTAGGTCTGATTCAATATTTGATTTTTGATGATTTAAATAATGTGTATCATAATGACCATCTACAAAATTTTTCTCCCTTAAGATCCATTTGAGCAGAGGAATATTTGATTTTATCCCCTGAATTTCAAGTTCTTCCAGTGCCATCTTCATTTTGCGAATGGAAACTCTTCGATTAATTCCCCGAACAATTAATTTTCCAATCATGGGATCAAAATCAGGTTTAATTTCAAGCCCCGCATAAATGCAGTGATCAAAACGAGATTGAGTTGGAAGAATTTGATGAAAGGCGGAAATTTTTCCAGGGGCAGGCAACATATCGATAGGATCTTCAGCACAAATTCTAGTCTCCATACTGTGTCCTTGAATTTTAATATCATTTTGACTTTGAATATCCAGCGGTTCTTCAAAAGCAGCTTTAATCATGTTACTGACTAAATCAACTCCGGTAATTTCTTCAGTTATAGGATGCTCCACTTGAATTCTTGTATTCATCTCTAAAAAATAAAATTTTCGATCTTCTCCCATGATAAATTCCACAGTGCCTGCGGAATCGTATTGAACTGCCTTTGCGAGTCTCACTGCTGCCTGGCATAATTCCTCTCTCAATTTTACATCTTCACCAATAAAGGGAGATGGCGCCTCTTCGATAATTTTTTGATGTCTTCTTTGAACGGAACATTCTCTTTCAAAAAGGTGAAAACAATTTCCTTTTTTATCTCCAAGAATTTGAACTTCAATATGATGAGGATTTTTAACATATTTTTCAACGAGTAGTTCATCATTTCCAAAGGAAGAAAGAGATTCTCGTTGAACCGCAGAAAAGTTTTTTTCAATTTCTTCATTGTTTTCGCAAACTCTCATTCCCTTTCCACCACCACCAGCAACAGCTTTCAGTAATACTGGATAGCCTATTTCATTTGCAATTTTTTTTGCTTCAATTACTGTAGGCACACTGCCAATAGAACCTGGAACCACAGGTACATGACATTGAGCAGCTAATTTTTTTGATTTTGCCTTATCACCCATGGCATCAATTGCTTTGGGATTTGGTCCAATCCAGAGGACGCCATTTGCCCTGAGAAGTTCAGCAAAACCTGCATTTTCCGATAGAAATCCGTACCCTGGGTGTAGAGCATCTATATTATGTTTTTTGCATATATCAAGGATTTGATTTGCATTGAGAAAACTTTCCTTGTTAGAATTCCCCTCTAATTTAATCCATTCTTGACAAAACTGCAGATGGTAAGCACTTGGTTCATTAATGGTGTAAACCCCGATTGCCACATGGCCGAGTTCATTAATGGCCTTTGCTACTCGTATGGCAATTTCTCCACGGTTTGCAATGAGAATTCTTTTTTTGGTGTTTGTTAACATTCTAAACCTATATTTTTAATTTCTATTATTACATTTTTATTAATTATTAAATTATAATGGAATGTTTCCATGCTTTCGATTTGGTCTTTTTACTTGCTTATTTCTAAGAAGATGGAGGTAGTGTGAAATTCTTTTTTGGGTATCTTCTGGCATAATCACTTCATCAATATAACCAAGTTCTGCTGCTCGGTAGGGATTAGCAAATTCATTTTCATATTTATTAAGAAGTTCTGCTTTTTTCTTTAGAAAGGCATCGCCACTTAGGCCTTCTAAATCTTTTTTAAAAATAATATTTACTGCACCCTCAGCTCCCATGACGGCAATTTCCGCTGTGGGATAGGCAAGATTAATATCGGCCTTAATATGTTTAGAGGCCATTACATCATAGGCTCCACCGTAGGCTTTTCTCGTAATAATTGTTATTAGGGGAACAGTTGCTTCAGAGTAGGCATAGAGCAGTTTTGCTCCGTGACGGATAATCCCACCAAGTTCTTGCTGTACTCCAGGTAAAAATCCTGGAACATCTACAAAAGTAATAATGGGAATATTAAAACAATCACAAAATCTCACAAAACGCGCGGCTTTTACCGAGGCATCAATATCTAAAACGCCGGCCAAATAATTTGGTTGATTTGCCACAATCCCAACATTTACGCCTTGAATTTTTGCAAACCCTACTACGATATTTTTTGCAAAATGTTCATGCACTTCTAAAAAATGATTACTATCAATAACAGCGCTAAGAAGTTCTTTCATGTCATAGGGTTTTTTAGAATTTTCTGGGATGATTGATGAAATATTACTGTTTCCCGATGTTTTTAAACTTACTTCATTTAAATCGTTTTTTTGTAATGTGTTTCCGTTTGGATTAGCAGGTAGAAAATGAAAAAGTTCTCTCAATCTATCAAAACATTCTTTTTCATTTTTGCTTTGGAAGTGGGCAACGCCAGATTTTGAATTATGAACAGTTGCTCCACCTAAATCTTCCTTACTAATTTCCTCATGAGTCACTGTTTTAATTACTTCAGGACCAGTCACAAACATGTAGGATGTTTTATCCACCATAAATGTAAAATCCGTCATGGCCGGAGAATAGACGGCACCTCCCGCACAGGGGCCTAAAATGAGAGATATTTGTGGGATGACACCAGAGGCTTGAACGTTCCGGTGAAAAATTTCGGCATAACCTGCAAGACCCTCTACTCCCTCTTGAATTCTTGCTCCACCGCTGTCATTAATTCCAATAATGGGCAATTTATTTTCAACAGCGAGATCCATTAATTTGCAAATCTTTTTAGCATGGGCGTGCCCAAGTGCTCCTCCCCAACAAGTAAAATCCTGGGAGAAAATGGCCACTTCTCTGCCATTGATAAGTCCTGTTCCTGTGATGACTCCATCTCCCAAAAACTGAGTTTTTTCGATTCCAAATTGATGGCATTGATGTTTAACAAATTTATCCATTTCAACAAAAGAAAAAGGATCTAGTAAGTAGTGAATTCTCTCTCTAGCAGTAAGTTTTCCCTGTAAGTGATGTTTCTGTAATTTATCAAGGCCACCACCTTCCTCAGCTAATATATTAAGTTTATGTAATTCTTCTTTTAAAGTGATAGTACTTTTTTCCACAGTGAATCCTTTGGAATTTTTGGAGTTTGAACGCCAATAATGTCGTTTTATAGAATACCTAGGTAAGATTTTTACCTAGGTTAGAAACAATAGTCTAATATTTTAAAAAATTGATGATTTTGCGATAAATGTGGCTAGGATTAGTTTTTAATTTTTGGACAAAATCTTCATGCTTATAATGATTTACGCCAAAATTTAGACCAAAAAATGCACCTTCATGTCCCATGTAAATATCATAGGCAGTAAGAGTATCAGTAATAACGGGATCATTTATTGAAAGCATTTGCAAAATGACTTCCCAGCTAAAGACTTTGAGATCTTCTACAAAGAAAATTTCGTAAAAATAATTGAAGGCAAATCCACCCATGTAACTATAGGCAGGAGGATAGCGATATTTTTCTGACAACATGTGGGTCACATAGGAAGGTACATAATAGTGGTATGCTCTTTCTCTTAGATACTCAGTATTAAGACGGCTATTTGAGGGAAAGTAATCCACAATGCGATAAGCTGCATCTCCATTATACTTAGGTTCATAGGTACCAGGTTCAGATTGTTCAGCAATAAGATCAATCAGCGTGCTTAAAAGTTCAAAATTCTTGATGAATAATTCACTATATTTGGAGGAATCATTCATGAGAATTTTTGTGACATAAAAGTAATGTAATTTAGTCGTAGAATAATCTTGTAAAAAAACTGCAATATATTCAAGTGCGGTGGTTTTATTTTGGCTACACTGAAAAAAACTGCGGTAAAGATTAAAATCATCGCGGCTTTCAATATCGCCAATTACTTTTTTTAGACAGGTATTTGCATCGAGTGAATTTAAAAGTTCAAAAAGCTTTGTTTTAAAGGTGAGCCTAAGTACATAAACGTCTGTAACTTCTTCAGCAGGTTCTTGATGGTAATCTAAGATTTTCATTGTATCAGCAGCAAGGTTACGACATCTGCTACGTTCAATGATATTAAATGGATTAATGGTCACCTGTTGGTTACAACGAGATTCAATTAGAAGCGAAATAGCGGTAACAACTAAACTTTTATTCCTAAGAATTTGATCGAGAATTTTTCCATTTAAATCCTTAGGGGTATTAGGATTTTTTCGTTCCTTTTCATCTCCAGGTGGAATAATTTGTGCAAAAGTAAGCTGCAAAAAAAGGGAAAAAAAGAGAACACTAGAAAGAAGTTTTGAAAATAACATGCGAAAATCCCTTTAAATTAACTTTACTAGTATTCAACTAGTAAAAAACTAAAGTGATTTGAGCATTATTCGGAAAGTTTTGTCCATATTAGTCCTTGAGTTTTTTACAAAAAACTCCCATTTTATGGGCTTTTGTACATTTGAAGCACCTAAAAGTGCACCTTCGTAGGCATAATAGAGATCTGCAGCTTTATATAATGTGGGAATATTAGGTTCAGTTAGCCCCCAAATATCCATATAACTTTTCCAATCGGTTAAGGCTAGATCTGGTTTGTAGAATTGTTCATAGAGATAAGTCATGAGAAATGGTGTGATGAATGAGGTCATATTATTATTTTGATATTCAAGCAATTGAATCGCAATGGCAGCAGGAACATAAAAATGATATAGGGCCGGTTGTTTGCCTAGCATACCTGAAATTGAGGAGTCTGGAAAAAGCAGGATATTTGGAAAGATTTTATTGGAATATTTAAAATCGTTAAGTATGAGTTGCAAATTTAAGTTCATTCTTTTTAGTGCAAAGAGATTTTGAACGAATTCTTTATTATTTTTATTTTCAGGAAAAACGAATTTTTCAAGATAATCAATATGGGCAAGACTGTGGCCATCTTGAAACAATGCTGCGATGGCCGTCAAAACCATTTTTTTATTATAATTAAATAATTTGTTAAAATATTCATAGAGATTAAAAATAGTTTCTGAATCCACATAAGCAGTTTGTAGTTGTTTTTCTAAGTAGCGCAAATGTAAGCCAAAATTCCCAGATTTGAGGAGTGTGATAAGAGTGGATTTAAAAATGATTTTACTGGTGGATCTAGAGTTATCATTAGCAATTAAATCAAAATCCAGAACTTTAAAAAGATCTTTACTGGCCTTTTCACAGTTATTATCAAATGGATTAATAATATCAATGACACTGGTCAGAGGTGAGGAGGGAGTATAGAGTTCACAACGTCTTTCAATTAGGTTACTCATCAGAAGTTGAACGGCAAATTTATTTTTTGCAATATCAAGAAGTAGAGTTTCACTGAAGGACTTTTTTGATTTTGTTGCTTTGTTCCTATTAACTATTTTTTCATCAGGATTAGATACATCAACAACATCTTGAGCAAATGTGAACCTAGTGGAAAAAAGAAGGTATATAAGGAGAATAATATTTTTCACAAAAACCCCTGGTCAAGGCAGATAAGTTAACTCCAACCCTGACCAAAATGTATAGCTCTATTAGCTCTTTTTTCCAACTTCAATTGTAATAGTTGCAGTATTAAGAAATTTTTTTATGAAATGGTTAAATTTATTGAGAGGACATTTTTTGATAAGTTCAAGTTGATTCCACTCATAATCTGGGGGAAGTCCATACAGTGTCGGAATGGCATACCTGGATACATAATCTTCATTTGTTTGAACAGAAAGAATATTTTGTCCAGTTACCATGCTTTTCACATTATCAAGTTCAACCTGCCCAATTCCTTTTTTCCCTAAATCAAGGAGTAATTCTCGAATGGCCAATTTCGCTTCTTCTCTTTTTTCATTACTTGTTCCAATATAAATTCCCCAATGTCCTCCCAGTAGTGCGTTATGGTGGACTGCTTGAACAGCGTAGCAGAGCCCTCTTTTGTCTCTCATTTCTAAAAATAATTGACTCGATTGTCCCGATAAATAGGCGGTAAGTATTTTTAAAAGTAGCCCGTCGGAATGATTTAGTGAGTATCCTGAAAATCCCACAAAAAGATGAGTTTGTTCTCTTTTAAAAGGAATAAAACGGGTAATGGGTTTTGTAATTTGAAACTTGGGAAGCTTATGTTTTGTTATCTTTCTATTTTTTAGGGGTAACAATATTTGGGTAACTAGATCACTCATTTCTTCAAAACTGCTATCTCCAGAATAGGCAATGACTAAATTGCGTTTTGTTAAATTAGTTGAATGTAATTTAGCAAGTGTTTTAGGATTCATTTTGAGGAGAGTTTCTTTATTTCCAAGAGCATCAAAACCATAGCTATGTTTTCCATAATAAAGTTGTGAAAATTCTCTAAAGCAGGATTTTACTGGATCTTCCTTTTGGTTTTTTAAGGCCCTTAAAATTAATTCTTTTTCAAGTTTTACTAATTTTTCTTCAAATGTTGGCTTCAATAAACAGCCAAAAAAATGTTGAAATAAAATTTCAGAATGGATGGATTGTCCATGCATGACCAGACCATAGGAATTTTTTCCAGAAAATCCTGCGAGACTAGCAGATTTAAAATCTAGATCTTCTTTTAATTTAATTGCAGATGTTCCCTGATAGCCACTTGTTAGCATTCTTCCTAATAAGTGGTAATGTCCCATATCACTTTTTGTTTCAAAGGCTAACCCTCCTTCCATATAACACTGCAAAGCAAATGTAGGAGTTTGAGTATTATAGCGGTGTATAAAAGTAATTCCAGGTTTGATTTTTTTAACCTGATAGGTAGTTGCTGTATTTTTAATTTGATTTGATATTTTATTATTATTTTTTTCTAATGTTTTTTTCTTTTTGTCAAAGACTTCGATTTCATCAAGATAAGCTTTTAATGTTAAATTTTCGGGAATTTGCAAATGATAATGCCATAGCCGATTGATGATTCTTTTTAGAGAATCATTAACGTCCTTTAAACTACAATTTTTAATTTTTTCTAAAAATATTTTTTCACTTTCAATGTCTCCAGTCTGAGCATAGCTATGACCTAGAGAAAAAGCCAAGGATTCCACTGATTCTAATTCGTAAACTTTGCTGGCAATATATTGGTTTTTTATTTTTGTTAATTCTTTTTCACTAAATCCTTTTTCCATGATTTCAAGAAGAAGTGATTTAAAAGTTTCAAGGGATTTTTTGAGGTTTTTTTCTGGCATGACGAGTTTGATAAAATGAGTTCCACCCTTGTTAAAAAACATGGTGGAGGCATTTGCACCAGAGCAAAATGATGTTTTTTTCACTAAACTTTGGATCATGGGAGAGGATTCTCCGTGGCCAAGACAATTGAGTGCCAAATCCTCAGCTGCAGCAAACTCATCGTTGTAACTTGGCCCCTGGAGTACCATGCTTAGTGTTAGTTGTTGAACATGTTTATGGTGTCCCCAAACATGAGTTTGAGCTTGAGTTAAATGGGAAATATTTTTTAAAGTAAAATTTCCAAAACTTGATTCATTTCCCTTAGGTAATTTGTGGGTGGCAATGACATCGGAAAAATTTTTTAAATTTGTATTATTTAATTCTCCCAAATTGCCAGAAATAATTAATAAACAATTGGCCAAAGAATAATATTTTTCTCGAAAATATTTCAACTGCTCAATTGTAAATTGGGTAATGGTGTCTTCTCTTCCTAGAATGGCGTGTTCATATCCTTCGGGAAAAGAGTGCTTTTGAATTAAGTGAAACTGATGATGGTGCGCAGAATCAACAGATCTTTTAAATTCTTCAAGGACAACTCCACGTTCTGCTGGTAAATCTTTTTCTAGAAATTGAGGATTAGAAACCATATCTATTAAAATATCGGTACTTTGTTTGAGAAATTCCGTAGGTGCATTTATGTAGTAACAGGTGTAATCAAAGGAGGTGAAGGCATTAAATTCGCCACCAAATTGATCTACTTCCTTTGCTGGACCATTGTCAGGGCGGCGGGAAGTGCCCTTAAAAAACATATGTTCTAGGAAGTGGGCAATCCCTTGGTTATCCGTGGTTTCAAGGGCCGATCCTGCTCGAAACCAAAGTTGGATAGATCCGGAGGATGATCCAGGTAAATTTAAAAAAAGAGTGGGCAATTGATGAATTTTTTCAAATTTTGTTTCCAATGAGATTTTCTCCATGATGAATTTATTAAAAAAAGATAATATTACAAAATCGCTATATGTTCATTTTCCTTATTGCAGGCATCTCTGCAATTATTGCGATTTTTACAAACTGAGATATCATTCTAAAGAACAAATTGAGCAATTTCATCATTATTTAGTAAATTCCTGGGAGAAGCTCGAGGTTCTATTATATGAGCAAAAGACACAGGTTCTACCATTTGAAACAATTTATTTAGGTGGAGGAACCCCTTCACTTTGGGGTGTTGATGGTGCAATTTTTTTTAAAAAATATCTTTTGTCTCGGGGATGGAGCTTAAATACGAATAGCGAATTTACCATGGAAGTTGATCCTGGTGCTTGGACCGTTGAAGGTATGGAGGCTTGGCGTGAAGTAGGAGTTAATCGATTTTCAGTTGGAGTTCAGTCCTTTGATCCCCTGCAGTTAAAAATGTTAGATCGTTCACATGCTTTTGAGGATATTCAACATTTATTAGAATATTTGAATAAAAATAATTTGAATTTTTCATTGGACCTTCTTTTGGGTGTTCCACCGAAGGATCGGCATTATGTTAGGTCCATCGAAAATGAGATTAATCAAATTAAACAATATGCTCCTTCACACATTAGTCTCTATATACTCAATGTGAATTCAAGTTATGAGCATTTTTTAAAATTGCCCAAGGATGAATTTGTGGCAAGAGAATATTTAGAAGTGAATAAACTTCTTGAGGATAATCACTATTTTCAGTATGAAGTTTCCAATTATTCTTTAAAGGGAAAAGAGGCCAGGCATAATAAAAAATATTGGACCCATGATTCAATTTTGGCCCTTGGTCCCAGTGCAACTGGCTTTTTAGATGGAAATCTTCGCTACAAGTGGAATGCATCATTAGTTAATAGGGAATTTAAAATTGAACATCTAGGTAAGGAGCAACTTTTTTTAGAAAAATTTTATATGACTTTGCGTCAAAGAAAATTTTTTAAAATAGAGGATCTTTTTTACTTGGAAAAACAAAAGGAACAATTTAGAACTATCCTCTTTGATTGGATTAATAGGGGCTTGGCCATCTCTTCAGATGAGGTCTTTTTTGGTATGCTACCATTAGGTCTTTTAAGTCTTGATTCATTAATGCAGGAAGTTTTTAATCGGATAGATTTTTAAAATTATCTTATCCTTGACAAATTTTAGGTTGGTTCCATCTTAATAGAGATTGGTGATCTTTTATTCAAAAAATCAACTTTAAATATATGAATTTATTATAAAATAAGGGATATCCTATGGCCGAAGAAAATTCGACGCAAAACACTGATACTGAAAATGACGAGGAAACGACTAAGGTTTTTGAAAACAAATTTACTGATAAAGATCAGTCAAAGGAAGCGACTCCGTTAGTTGAGGATCCTTTTAAGGAAAAATATTATTATTTAGCCGCTGAATTTGAAAACTCCAAGAAGAGATTTGAACGCGAAAAAATGAATATTGTAAAATTTGGTTGTGAACAGATTTTAAGAGACTTGCTTGGTCCTATTGATTTATTTGAATTGACTGTTTCTGCTCTAGTTAGCGATCAAGATCCCAAAATAAAAAATTTAGTTGTTGGACTCGAGATGATTCGCAAACAAATGCTCGATGGATTGTCTAAGCACGGACTTGAGAAGATTGATTCTTTAAATCAGGATTTTGATCCTAATTTTCATGAAGCAGTTGCCCAAGAAGCTATGGAAAATATTGAGTCTAATAAAGTAATTAAAGAACTCCAGTCTGGATTTCTCCTTAATGGACGTCTTTTAAGAGCATCAAAGGTTGTTGTTTCTACAAAAAATTAAATTATTTTTTTGTGATATTTTGTCACTTTGGTATTGTTATTTTTTTTATGAATCCCAGCTTATAAATGAAGATTATAAATTTTAGGTTTTTAAATTTAGGTGTAAAAATAAAATAAGGAGTAAATGATGGGTAAAATTATTGGAATCGATTTAGGGACCACAAATTCCTGCGTTTCTGTTTTAGAAAATGGAAAATATAAAATTGTTCCTAATGCAGAGGGACATAATACAACTCCATCAATTGTTGGTTTTGCTTCAAATGGAGAAAAACTAGTTGGACAAATTGCTAAACGACAAGCAGTGACTAATCCAAGCAAAACTCTTTTTGGAATCAAGCGTCTCATTGGTAGAAAAGCCACTGATGCAGAGGTAAGTAAGTTTAAAGAAGTTGCACCCTTTGAAATTTTAGCTAATAAAAATGGCGATGCCTGGGTAAAAGTTGATGATAAAGAAATGTCACCACAGGAAATTTCCGCTGCAGTACTAGAAAAGATGAGAAAATCCGCTGAAGATTATTTAGGAGAAAAAGTAACTGAAGCAGTTGTTACTGTTCCTGCTTACTTTAACGATGCCCAAAGACAGGCCACTAAAGATGCAGGAAGAATTGCAGGTCTAGATGTAAAAAGAATTATCAACGAGCCAACTGCAGCTGCTCTTGCCTTTGGAATGGAAGATAAAAAAGATAAAAACATTGCAGTCTTTGACTTAGGAGGGGGAACCTTCGACGTTTCTATTTTAGAAATTACTGCCGATGGTGTGTTTGAAGTTAAGGCAACTAATGGAGACACTTTTCTTGGTGGAGAAGATTTTGATTATAGAATTATTAATTTTCTCGCTGATGAATTTAAAAAAGAAACAGGTATTGATTTAAAGAAAGATAAAATGGCTTTGCAAAGACTTAAGGAAGCTGCTGAAAAAGCAAAACACGAATTATCAACAGTAACACAAACCGATGTTAATTTACCTTTTATTACAGCTGATTCAACAGGACCGAAGCACTTAAATGTAAATATTAGCCGAGCAAAATTTGAATCACTCATTGCTGATTTAATTGATAAATTAGTAGGCCCTTGTAAAACAGCGATTAAAGATTCTGGACTAAGCACTACTGAAATCCACGATGTTATTTTAGTTGGTGGTTCAACGAGAATGCCAATCGTTCAATTAAAAGTTAAAGAGATATTTGGTAAAGAACCAAACAAAGGTGTTAACCCCGATGAAGTTGTGGCTGCTGGTGCTGCAATTCAAGGTGGAGTTTTATCTGGGGATGTTAAGGATGTGTTGTTGTTAGATGTAACGCCACTTTCTTTAGGTATTGAGACTCTCGGTGGAGTTTCTACAAAAATCATCGAAAAAAATACCACAATTCCAGTGAAAAAATCCCAGGTTTTTTCCACTGCTGCAGATAATCAACCTGCGGTGACTATTCGAGTGATTCAAGGAGAGAGAGAGTTTGCTAAAGATAATAAACTTTTAGGAAATTTTGATTTAGTTGGTATAACTCCAGCTCCAAGAGGAGTTCCGCAAATTGAAGTTATTTTTGATATCGATGCAAATGGTATCATTAATGTTTCCGCGGTTGATAAGGCCAATAATAAAAAACAAGAAATTAGAATAACCAGTGGTTCTGGATTAACTGAAGATGAAATTAAAAGAATGGTTAAAGATGCTGAACTCAATCGCGATGCCGACAAGCAAAAACGAGAAGTAGTTGATGCAAAAAATAATTTGGATTCACTTGTTTTCTCAACTGAAAAAGCGATTAAGGATGCGGGAGATAAACTTCCTGGTGATAAGAAAACTGAACTTGAAGCAGCACTTACAGAAGCAAAAACAAAACTACCTTCTGAAAATTTAGTTGAAATCAAGGCGGCAACGGAGAAATTGCAGGGCGTAGCTCATCAGATGGCGCAGTTTTTGTATTCTCAGCCAGGAGCTGATCAAGCTCAAAGTGCTGGTGCAGATATGGGTAGCGAGGGAGGAGCATCAGCAAATGATTCAACGGCCCATACTCAGGGGGGCGCAAAGAAACCCGATGATGTGGTGGATGCTGACTTTAAAGAAGTATAATATTGCGATATGTTAATATTCGAATATTTTAATGTTATAATGTTTGTGGATTTTTTTTTATGAAGGGTGATTTACATGGCTGCGACGAAGCGTGATTATTATGAAGTTTTAGGTGTGACAAAAAGTTCATCTAAAGAGGATGTAAAAAAAGCCTATCGAAAGCTTGCTATGCAATATCATCCTGATAGAAATCCAGATAATAAAGAGGCAGAAAGTAAATTTAAAGAAGCTTCTGAAGCCGCTGATGTGTTACTTAATGACGAAAAAAAATCTCGTTATGATCAATTTGGTCATGCGGGGGTTGATGGAAATAGTGGAGGAGGAGCGGGCGGCTTCCAGGATTTTGGAGATTTAGGAGATATTTTCGGAGATATTTTTGGAGATTTTCTTGGCGGTGGTAGAAGAGGCGGTGGTGGAAAAACGAGAAGTGGTGCAAGGCGAGGTGAGGATTTAGAAATTGAGTTAGAAATTTCTTTTACTGAAGCTGCTTTTGGCTGTGAAAAAGAAGTTTCCATCGTTAGAGAAGTGATTAAGGAAGGAACTACGGCCCAAAAATGTCAAAGTTGTAATGGATCTGGTGAAATTAGAAAGCAGCAGGGATTTTTTATTATGTCTCAGACTTGTTACTCCTGCGGTGGAGCTGGTGAAGTTTCCCAAAAGATAAAACAGAAATCTACACTCAATGTTAAAATTCCTGCTGGTATTGATAATGGTCAAAGAATGAGACTTACCGGAGAAGGGCAAAAGGGAAGTAAGGGTGGACCTTCAGGTGATCTTTATGTTTCACTTCTTGTTAAAGAACATCAGCTATTTCAGAGAGAAGCACAGGATATTTATTGCGAAGTTCCCATTTCATTTTCTCAGGCCGCACTTGGCGATGAAGTGGAAGTTCCCACTCTAACAGGTAAAGTGAAATTAACCGTGAAGCCTGGAACCCAGTCTGGACAAAAACAGCGCTTGAAGGGTAAGGGGATTACTCGACTTGACGGGCGTGGCATTGGCGATCAATTAGTGACTTTGACGGTTGAAACTCCTACGGCATTATCTTCTGAACAGAAACAGTTGTTTTCTCAATTAGCTGAACTGGAAAAAAAACAGGGTCACAGCAACCCCATGTCGAAGACATTCATTGATAAAGTGAAGGATTTTTTTCAGTAGATTTCTTTTCAAAAATTAAAATTGCGGAAGATCCAAAATTAATATGTTAGTCTCTTGCTAATCTATTATTTCGAGGATTTTTTAATGTTTAAATCCAAACATAAATTTCAAAATCGCTATTTTTTTTTAGTTTTAGTTATTCTATTTTTTATGACTTCCTGTTCTTTGTTTAGAAAAAAAGAAGAACTGGGAATAAACTTTCGAAAAGATGTGACGGAAATAAAAAATTTATTAAAAGAAAAAAAATTTCAATTAGCTCAAGATAAAATTCAATTAATTAATGAAGAGAACTTGAGTGAACGAGAGAAAGCAGAAAAATATAATTTATGGGGGGTCACTCATTTTCTTACTGGCCAATATGAAAAGAGTAAAAAAAGATTTTCCCAGGCACTGTCCTACGATTTAACAGATAAAGTATTCATCAATCAATTGTTATTAAATTTAGCAAGCAGTGATTTTAAATTAAATTTAAACAATGAATCTCTCGCAAGATTAAAAAGTATTGATGATCTATTATTGTCTGATGCTGACAAACAGAAAGTTTACCAATTGCATTATTCCACAGCGGTTAATCTTAAAAATCCATTAGAGGAGTACGAAGGGTTATTACTTTTAAATTCCTTCGGAAAAACGGACATGGAATTAGTGGGAAAAAAATATTTTAATTCACTGAATAAGATTTCTGAAACAATTAATGTTGAACAGAAATTGACGGTTTTAACTAAATTTAAGGAACGAAATTATTATATTACAAAAATAGAATTAAAAAAAATTGTTGATTATTATGTAAAAAATAATAAGCCTGAAGAAGCAAATAAACTGCTGAGTTGGATGGGAGAACTAAAATCTGGCGAAACTATTGATGAATCTAATTTACCCATTGATCAAGAAGAGGATTACCCAGAAGAAATTCATAGAAAAAAAATTGGCGTTGTACTGCCACTTTCTGGAGATAAAAGTGAGTATGCACGAAGTGTGTTAATGGGACTTGCACTTGCTAATGAAAAACTTGGTTTAAATTATGAATTTATAATTAAAGATCAACAAAACACTCCAAGTATTGCAGCAGCTCAAATTAGAGAACTCATCATTAATGAAAAAGTAAGTTTAGTTATTGGAGGATTATTTCCAACAACGAGTGTTCAGGAATATAGGGCAACTAGAAGACTAGGAACTGTTTTTTTATCTCTTGGACCAATTTTTTTACCTAGAGAACATAAAAGGGAAATGCTTGTAGAGTTAACTGGATCAATTGAATCACAAATCCATTCACTCTTTAAGGCCGAGAGCAAAACAACACTCGGAGAAAAATTTGCCCTGCTTTATTCGGAAGATCCAACGGGACAATTATATTTAGAAGAGATTTGGAGACAATCCAAAGAGAAGGGATTTCAACTTGTAAATACTGCTAGTTATCCAAAAGGCATTGTGGATTACAGAGAATATATCAAGGATTTATTTGGTTTAAAGTTTGCAAGAGAGAGGTCTGAGGAATATCAAAAGTGGTATGAGATTAGATACGCTCAAAATAAAAATACCATACAAAGATCTCAAATTATTCCATCAAAAAAAGAATTTGATTGGATTTTTATCCCTTCAAATCCCTTGGAAATTGTCCAAATTGTCCCATCATTTAAATATTACGAAGTGCCTAGCTTAACTTATGTAGGCGGTCCTCAATGGCGAAGCTCGCATTTGATTAAGAATCAATTAAATTTAGGAAATTTAGTTTTTGTGGATAGATCTGAATCCCAGTCCGATATGGAAATGCAACAATTGTTTAAAGATAGATACGATAGGTCAGCAAAATTTGTTGAGTCGGTGGCCTTTGATACTTTGTATGCTGGGAATAATATATTGGAAGCTACCTTGGGGAAAAATGGTGCTTCGAGAAGTTCTGTTAAAAATGATATGAAAGATCTAAAAAATATTAAGGGTTTTGTGGGAGAGTGGGAAAAAGAAGATGGGATTTGGTTAAAGAACCTTTCCATGAATCAAATTAATGCTCAGGGAATAACGAAGCTTTAACCATCCAATCATCAGTATTAATAATAATTAATTACTTTTTTGATGCAGCAGTTTTCGCAGCAAGAATTTTATTTTTTAGTTTAGTTTTTTTCTTTTTCTGTGCTTTTTTTGCGCTCATTTTTCCAGTTTGTTTTTTTCTTCCTCGACCCATTTAATACTCCTTGTGGTTTTTTTGATTAATTTTTTTCTCGATCATTATTACTATCATTTTAAGAAATAGAAATCTTCAATAAAATTGCAAATATACTAGTCCCGAAAACATGTTAGACTATATACAGCCTTCTTTTTGATTTTTCAGTGGCATCCTCTTCGTCGACGTATATGTAATAGGCCTTTCTTCTCAGTTACTCACTGAAAAATCAAAAAGTGAGCAGTACAGTGACTATATTAATGAGGTAATAATGACAATTAAATCAATTAAAGAAAATATTCAGCGCTCAAATAAGCTTGAGGGTACAAAAACAAGAATGAGAAAACTCCATCCCTATGAAAAGGAATTAGTTAGTGAGAGGGTTTATGCAAATGATGCCAAGAGAAAAATCGCTAAAGATATGTTGGAAAGGTACACGGGGCATTTATTAAAGGATTTTCAACCGCAAATTATTTTAACAAATTTTCACTATTATACAGAAAGATTTAATGGGATTATGAAGGATCACCATTATACTCAGGGTTCTGCATTTAAAGCCTCTTCTTCAAAAAAAAATATGGTGTCAATTATAGAATTCGGCATAGGATCTGCCATGGCCGCATTAGTAATGGAGTTGATTTCAGTCATTCAACCAAAAGCGGTTTTATTTTTGGGCATGTGTGGGGCGACACATCGGTCATTAAAAGTGGGAGATTTTATCTTACCCATGGGGGCAATTAGAGCAGAAAGTGTTTCGCAGTATTTTATGCCACCTCAAGTACCTGCCCTTCCTACTTTTAAAGTTCAGAAGTTTGCCAGCCAAGTTATCGTTCACCATGGACTTGACTACCGCACTGGAGTTGTTCACTCTACGGATTTAAGATTTTGGGAATTTGACGAGAAATTTAAGAGAAGACTTTTTGAAGAAAGAGTCATTGCAGTGGAGATGGAATGTGCTGCCTTGTTTGTTGCAGGCTTTGCCAGTAAAGTAAGTATAGGAGCTATGTTGCTTGTTTCCGACACTCCATTAATGAGAGGTGGAATAAAAACTAAAAAGTCTGCTTCAAAGGTTTTTAGAAAATATACTGATCTTCATATTGAGTTGGGAATTGAAATTATGTCTAATATTGCCGATAAAGGAGACAGAATAAGGCACTATAGATGGGAGGAGGATGAATACATAACCTCCGATAAACTTTCTTAATAAGTAAGTTGATACGCGAAAGTACAATTTTTTTTGAAAAGATACTTCTCCAAATCACTCACTCTGCTCTAAACTAATGTTAGAAATGTTTTAATTATTTGTACTATTTTTCTTTTTCATTTGGATAAAATCATGTTTAAAAAATTTTTAGATTTTTTCTCTAACGACTTGGCCATAGATTTGGGTACTGCCAATTGCCTTGTCTACGCAAAGGATCGAGGCATTATTGTCAATGAACCTTCGGTTGTAGCGGTTCATCAAGGGTTTCGTGGAGCTCAAAAAATATTAGCTGTTGGGAAAGAAGCTAAGGAAATGTTGGGAAGAACACCAGGATCTATTCGAGCCATTCGTCCCATGAAAGATGGTGTGATTGCAGATTTTGAAGTAACTCAAGCCATGCTTCGATATTTTATTCAAAAATCTATGTTGCGATCAAAATTAGTAAAACCAAGAATTATTATCTGTATTCCATTCGGAATTACTCAAGTGGAAAAGAGAGCAGTGAAAGAATCAGCAGAGCAGGCAGGAGCTAGAGAAGTATATTTAATTGAGGAACCAATGGCAGCGGCAATTGGAGCTGATCTACCAATCACTGATCCTTCGGGAAATATGATCGTAGATATTGGTGGAGGAACTACAGAAGTTGCAGTGATTTCCCTCGGAGGAATAGTATTTTCAAAATCTGTGAGAGTTGCTGGTGATAAATTCGATGAAGCTATTGCATCATATGTGAAGAAAAAATATTCTTTGCTTATTGGTGAACGAACTGCTGAACAAATTAAAATTACGTTAGGAAATGCTTATCCATTAGATGATGATAAAAAATCAACTGAGGTTAAAGGTCGGGATTTAATTGGAGGAGCACCAAAAACTATACAAATTACAGCTGAAGAAGTTCGTGAAGCCCTTACTGATCCTGTGTCAGAGGTTATTGAGGCTATAAAAATTGCCCTAGAGAAAACTCCTCCAGAATTATCTGCTGATATTGTCGATAATGGAATTATACTTGCCGGTGGTGGGTCACTGTTAGCAAATTTAGATTTGTTAATAAAAGAAAAAACGGGTTTGCCAGTTTCTATTGCTGAAGATCCTCTTACCTGTGTAGTTAGAGGCTGTGGAAAATGTTTAGAGTCCATGGCGCTACTTAAGCAAGTAACAACATTGTCATAGTTAGTCGCCGATATTGTTGTTAATTAAGATAGTCTAAATTAGATAGTTTCATCATTTTCGAAGGATTGAAGATGAGTAAATTAAAAATATCAAAGTCCTATGTTCCACTAAGTAAAGATGTGGGTCATAACAGGATTCATTCTGCCCTTAGAAGTGGGACAAAAATCACATTTTGGGAGAAGGGTTCTACTTTTCGTTATGATTTGAAAACATATGAATTTAGTTTTCAAAATCAGAATTCTCCATTGATTACCCTAGATTTTTTTGTAGATGAGAAGGATGGGGTTTTTCCAGCAAATTGGAATTTTGTTGGACTGCTTTATCATATGATCTTTGAAGGAATTTCCTATCTTGGAAAAGTTCTCTGTGAAAAACAAACAAAATTATCTTCCAATGAAAAAAGATTAAAATTTAAAATACAATTTGATTTAGGCGTTTTTGCTGTGGAGAGAAGAAATAGCAGGAGAGTGCGTTTTTCAAATGTAGATACTTTTTCCCTAAGGGTTAAATTAATAGATCCACCTTTGATTTTAGATAATGAATTAGAAAAAAGTAATGTGATTAACTTGTTTAGTAAAGATCAGGTGCAATCTCAAGAGGCGGTCTGGAAGGAGTTTGTAAATTTAATTAAAATTACAGGAAAGCATACAGATCAAAAAAATGAAATTTTTATGAATTATCCCATTATTGATTTATCCGAGACAGGTGTATCTATTCCACTAACAAGAGGTGAAAAAGATTACTATGAACATAAACAATCCTTCTCGAATAGTTGCGCCTTAGAATTTTCAAGGGAGACTATCGAGATACCCAAATTAAAGTATGTCTATTCTAGAGAAATTACTTCAGAGATCGACAAAGATTTATGGCTGAGATTAGAAGGATTTAGAAAAAATTATTCTGGAAAAATATATCATTCAGGCTGGTCTTTTGATGGAGATACTTGGGTAAAAAAACAATTAGAAATGAAATTGAAACACTATAGTAATGATGTGGAAGATGACTTTGAAAAACTTGTCGTTTGAAAATTTACTATGCATCATATTAGAATGAGATTTATTATATTATTTTGTATAATGAGTATTTTTGGATTAAATTCCTGTGCTCATAAAAAAACAAAATCGATTAAACTGGAATCATTAACTTTTAATAATATTTATAATTACAGTGATAATTCTGGAAAGTTTTCAGTAAAGCGAAGCGGAAAAGTTCAAAAGAACAATTTTGTTTTTCAAAAAATTATTTATCAGGATGATTTTTCTAAATATTTAGAGCGAACGAGAAGCATCTCCAGTATTACAAAAAACAATATCATTCCAAAAATTTCTCAATTTTCAGTTTACTTAGAAGGAAAAGAATATGCTTCTCAATTTAAAATTAATTATAAAACAAAATCCATAGAGGTTAAAACAAGTGTTGCTTTTGAGAAATTGCCACTGGTTCAGAATTTTACATTAGCAAACTTTGAGCGAGTCTGTTTTTTTCATTTAATTCCAGAGTGTTTAAAAGCATCTGGCATGCTTGAATCACTAATCAAACAGGAAAATCCTGGAGAGGAAAATAATAAACCGCAATTAACTCTTGATGCACAAAATATTCAAGGAGAGATTGGCAAATCCATGGGCCTAAATGTTTTAATAGAATCCTATCCATTTACGAAATTAATATATCAGGATATTTCAAATAAATGGATTGAACAGGCCACATTAAGTTATGAAGGTTTTAAGGATAAGGAATATACCTTTTCACTTGAAATTTTTGATCAGATTATTTCTTATAAGTATGATGCACAATTAAATTTTATAGGTCTTTATTGGGTTTCTCAAAGTTTAAACATGTCAAAACAGTAATGTTTTTGTGGGAAAAATAAAATATGAAAAATCTAGGACAACATTTTATTATTGGAATAAAAGATAAAATTCTTCAGGATGAGGAGAAGATTTTTTTAAAAGAAAATAATATTGGTGGGATTATTTTATTTAGTCACAATTACTCTGATCCAGCTCAACTTGCCGAATTAATAAATGAGATTCAAATTTGTAGGGACGAATTTCCACTTTTTATTTCTGTTGATCAAGAAGGCGGAAGAGTATTGAGATTTAAAAAACACTTTACCCAGTTTCCTGCCATGTATGATATTAGTCGTTTAGATTCTCCAACAACTATTTTTGAAGTGCATTCAATCTTTGCTAAAGAACTTGCTGCCTGTGGAGTAAATGTTAGTTTTTCTCCAGTTTGTGATATTTGGCTGAACCCGCAGAATAAAGTTATTGGAGATCGGGCTTTTGGTACCACGGCACAAAGTTGTGAAAAATTTGTGAGTGCTGCGATTAGAGGTTTGCAAACTGAAAATATACTACCCTGTGCAAAACATTTTCCAGGTCATGGATCTACTAAAAAAGATTCTCATTTTGATTTACCCTATGTTTCGATATCCTACGAACAGTGGCTGAAGGAGGAATTTATTCCCTTTGCCAAGGCATCAAAGTCAAAGGCACCTTTGATGATGATGTCTCATATTGTATTTGATGCTTTTGATAAGGAACTACCCTGCACTCTTAGTAAAAATGCCTACCGACAATTGAGAGAAACATTGAGATTTAGAGGATTAATCGTCACTGATGATATGGAAATGAAAGCTATTGCTGATAAATATTCTACGGGCGAAGCTGCACTTATGGCACTAAATGCAGGTGCTGATTTATTAATTTATAGGAGCTTTGAGGAGGGAAAAAAATCCTACATTGCTGTTACAGAAGCATTAAAAGATAAAAAAATAAATAAGTCAGAATTAGAAGAAAAGCAAAATAAAATTTTGGCATTAAAAGAAGAAAAATTTTCAAAATATCGCCCGATTTATATTCCTGATCTGGAAGCAGTCTTTTCATCAGTTATTCACAAAAACTATTTTGATCAGTTAATGAAAAAAATTCATGAAATTAGTTTGAAATCTGTTTCTGGTTAAAAAATTCCCTTCTAAGTAATTAATTTTTAAATTGATAAAATATAATAGATGAAATCTGTTTTATTTTATGTAATTTTATTTGGATTATACATATTTTCAAATTTTGCTTTTGGGCAAGATGACGTTATATGCGGAAAAACATTTGAAGAAGTAAGTCGAAAATGTTTGGAAAAATATTCAAAAAAAATAAAAAAAACTAATATTTCCATTACAAAATTTGAATCTGGAGATATCTATCTTTATCAAACAGAATCTGGCGATTTAGGAAAATTAAATGTCATTTCAACGGAAAAAATAAAAGGCCAATGTTCCTTTTATTTTTCTACGGAAACATATAGTAAAAATGGAAACTATACTAGAAATGCCAATCTCACGATCAATAATGTCTTAGGCATCTGGGAAACGCGCGCAATTGATCTTGATGGCATAGAAAGTGCTGCAGATTTTCAATTAGAAACTAGCAAAAAAGGTAATGATGATTGCTTTCTTAGTTCGTTAAATAATTCTGGTCTTTATAAATTAAAAAATATTCCAAGTACGCCGGACTCAACTGGAAGCACCCTAATTTATTTTGCCATGTTAATATGTGTGGGTGTTTCTGCTTTTATCATGGCCTACACCATTTTTAAGGATGAAAGCGAATATAGTGTTAATCAAAAACTTGACGATGCCGATGATACAAAAAATTCCCAGGATTATAAAAAATATGGAATTGTTTTAAGATTTTCGAAACCATTTTTTAAAAGATATTTTTCACCCATTGTTCAAGGAATGAAAGGGGTAAAAAAAATTAGAGATAATTACAAAAGACCACTAGCTAATGCAGGACTAAGTAAAATTTTAACACCTGATGATTTTTTTGCTTTTAAGATTTTTTTAATTTTAGGTTTTCCCCTAATATTTTTAGCAGTGAGAAGTTTTTTAGAAGCCACATGGCCACTTTCTTTGACACCAATTATTTCGCTCATTGGGTATGTATATCCTGATTTGTGGATAAAATCTCAAACACAAAAAAGAAGAGAAGAAATTATAAATGCCATGCCATTCGTTGTAGATATGTTGGCACTTTCAATTGAAGCGGGATTAGATTTTATCGCGGCCATGGCAAGAGTAATTGAAAAAGCACCTCCTTCAGCACTGTCTGATGAATTTCAAAATGTAATTAAAGACATTAGATTGGGATCAAGTCGAGGAGAGGCTTTAAGACAATTATCCTGGAGAGTAGATGAAATTGTGGTGAATAGTTTTTGTGCGACTCTCATTGCAGCTGATTCAGTTGGGGCATCAGTTGGACCAGTTCTTAAGACATTAGCAGGAGAAATTCGTCAAAAGCGATCTTCGCTTATTGAACAGGCAGGCGCGAAGGCAGCTACGAAAATTTTATTACCAATGATTTTATTAATTGTTCCTGCAGTATTTATTATCGTTATGGGTCCGCCATTAATGGACGTCTTTAGATGAAGAATAAAAATGTGAAAGTAATCAGAAAAGTTGGAGAAATTAATTGGTGGAATATTAATATTAAATTAGCGACTTCTTATTTTGAAAGAACATTAGGGTTAATGGGAAAATCGGGCCCCTTAACATTTGGTCTTTGGATTATGCCTGGGCCTTCGATTCATACTTGTTTTATGAGAGTAAATATTGATGTCATTTTTTTAGATAAAGACTACAAAATATTAAAAATCATTAGGTCGATGAAACCTTGGAGGATGACATTATATTATTATAATGCAAAAAGCGTTCTAGAATTACCAGGCGGATTCTTAAACTCTGAACTTAAAGTTGGAGATAAACTGGAGTTCGCCGATGTATAGATTAATGGGGGTCGGAGGGATCATTAGAGGAAAAAAATTTGATCTAATTGATGGTAAAAATATTGTTGGGCGCTCACCAAGTGCTCAAATTCAACTACCCTATGAAGGAATTTCAAAAAGACATTTTCTAATTACAATAATTAATAATGCTCTCATTTTAGAAGATCAAGGAAGTTCTAACGGAACTTTTGTAAATGAAAAATTAGTTAAACAAAAATATTTAGAACTGGGAGATGTTATCTCAGTTCCTGGAGCCATTTTCAGATTGATTAAGGTTCGCAGATCAAATATTGATGTTGAAGTAGTAAATCCAGAACTTGATGGAAATGAGTCAGACCTACCTGAAGTCGTAGAAACAGATCTTTGGGGGAGTGATAAGGAAACTAGCAAGACTTCAATTTTTCATCGCATGCATTATGTTTTTAAAACTAAAATAATGCAAGTACTCTACGAATTTAATCAATCCTATGAATGGCATGCCATGTTAGTTATGGCCATTTTAGCTTTTGTAATGGTGAATATTTATTTTACTATAGGTCCAGTTTTAGATGATTCACGAAGATTAATTGTTAATGAAATAAAGCAAAGAGGAAAACAGTACGTTGAGGAAGTGGAACGAACCAATGCTGCTCAACTCAGTAGATTAGAAATTGATACAATAAATGATAATTCACTTCGAGAATCTTCAACAGACATCCAATCCTATATGATTTTTGATGCAAATGGACGTGTGGTTCGTCCCGTGGATAAATTAAATACCTATGTTAATGATTCTTTTGCCGTCGATCTCACTGAGTGGGTTAAGGAAAAAGATGAAAACATGACTAAAGTTTATACTAAATCCATTGGTGAAGGCGAAATTGGAGTAGGAAAAGCAATCACTGTTTTTAGTACAGAAACTCAGAGACAAGTAATTGTAGGTTTTGTCGCCATTAGGTTTATGCCTGTGACACTTGCTGAAGAAGCTTATTCAAATCGACTTGCCTATGTTGAATCATTTGTTATTTCTTGTTTTGCCGCATTTTTCTTTTTTGCTGTTATATATTATTTAACAATTCGACATTTGCGAGAATTTAATCAGCAAATTGATTTAGTGCAAATGGGAAAAATAAAAGACATTCATTCTAATTATCTAATGGATGAACTTGTTCCGTTAAAACGATCAGTTAATTCGTTACTGGCAAGAATTCGAGAGTTTACCAATGGTGGAGGCGATACTTCGGGATCGGCAGAAAATGAAGAGTATTATATTCATATGTTTTCACAGGTTTTAAAGACCATCGAATCTCCAGCAATGTTATTAGATGGAAATAAAAACATTAAACATCTTAATACTCAAGGAGAAGATTTACTCGGCATTAGAGAATCTTCAACATCAGGTGCATCACTTTTAGATAACTTAAGAGATCAAGGTCTTGCTGCAACAATTTTAGAAGTGGCAGATAATAGCTCTTCAAATGGTGGATCAATTCAAGATGGGACATATGAAATCAAGGGAACACAGTACAAAATAAATGCCGTGGCAGTTCTTGGAAGAGATACATATGCTAAAAGCTTTCTATTAACTTTTGTGAAGGAGAGAAGCTAGCATGGTGCAGGAGAGATCGCTTCAACTTGTAAAAAATGGTGGAGAAAAGGATTCTGTAAAGCAAACGGGAAAGGAATTACTTGTTGTCGTATCTGGAAATAATAAAGGAGTCATGCACTCACTTGAAGCTGAAGACGAAAGAGTCATTATTGGAAGATCAAGTAAGGCTCAAATTAAATTAACCGATGATACTGCCGCTTCTCGCGAACATGCAGAATTAGTTTTTCTCGGAGGATCCTGGATTGTTACAGATTTAAGATCTCAAAATGGTATTTTAGTTAATAGTCAAAAAGTAAAACAGCAAAGATTACAAATAGGCGATGTGTTAGTAGTAGGAAAAACAATTTTCAAATTAATTTTGGATGAGGAATTGCCACAAAAAATTGAAGAAAGAATTCGGCCCATTGATAAAATAGATAAAGTAAATAAAATAGACGATTTAGATCCACCTCCGAAAGGTTTGAATACTAATTCTATACCCAAGAAAAAACCAAACAGTATTTTTATGGGAGTTATTGTTGTCGCAGCAATAATTTTTCTTCTACCTAGTGGAGAAGATGATGCTGAAAAATCTGAAAAAATTAATGTGGAAGAAAATGAGGGAAGTAAGAGATTTAATGAGGTGAATTCAGAACTCTTAAAACAAATTAGTAAAAAACAAAAAACTTTAGATAAGGAACAAAGTAAAGAAGTTTCAAGTATCAGAAGAAGAGGGTTAAGAGAACTCCGTGAAAAAAATTATTATAGAGCAATTACAGAATTTAATCATGCTCTTGATTTAAATCCACACGACGCGCAAACTTCATTTTACTTGAGAAAAACGAGAGAGGAACTTGATAGGATAATTCAAGAATTAAATATTTCAGCCACAAGAGATAAGGAATCACTTCATTATCAAAAATCAATTGTCTCCTACTGCGCCATCCAAAGATTGCTTTATAATTATAAAAACGATCAACGATTTAAGGAGTCATTAGATAATATTAATAAGATTGGAGAACTGTTAGGAAAGGAGAAGGGTGAAATTAGTTGTTTCTAAATCAGGCATTACTCAGGACATTTTTGTCATAGATCAAAGTTTAGATCTAAGACAAGAATTTTATGTAGGTCGATCAGACGAATGCCATATTAAATTAAATGATTCGAGTTTATCACGTGAACATGCCGTATTTATTTTAACAAAGGAAAGACTAGAATTTGTTTTACTCGCTGATACAAAAGATATGACAAAAACTTCAAGCCTGAAATTGTTAAGTGATGGGGAAGTTGTAAGCATAGGGAGTTATCAAATTCGGGTAACTGAGTATGAAAATGAAGAATCAAAATCTGCAAACCATTCAATTGAAAAAAAAGAAAACCCTCCTACACCGATAATAGATGAAACGGTAATTGTGAATAAAGATACTCTTACCGAAAAGAAAGAAAGCATTGGCCCAAGCGTTGTTGAGTTCAATGTAGATGATGTTAATAATTTAGAAGTAAGCATAGATGTACATGGTAAAAAAGTTGCTGGATTTAATGAAATGCCTGAAACTTTTAAAACTAGTGGAAGTGAAATTGAATTTGATTTTGATGATAATACTGGAAAGAATCAGGATATTGAGATTAATTTTGAAGCACCTGTGAATGGAGAAATCGAAATTCAACAAAATAGTCCCGAAGTATTCAGTAATGATGACCAATTAAATAATGGATATAACAGCAATTTTGATAATAATTACAATAATAATGGAAATGATAAAATATTAGAAAATTCAAATATTGATCAAAATAGGAACTCCCTTGATAATCAATTTCAAAATGAGGAAGTACGTTTTGAAAATCCAGACTTAAGTTATCCTGAAGAAAATGCTGATTCAAATGTAAATAGTACAGAAAATTCATCTTTTCAAATGGAAGTTGGAAATGAAGAACTTCCAAGTTCAGGAGATGCTACTGGACCTGATGATAATGACAAAACAAAAATCCTTCAAGACTTCATAAGATATTATTTCGTTATTTCAGGTAATGGTGCACCCTATGATAAATATTTGGTTGAAAAAAAATCAATCGTTATTGGAAGGAAATCCGATTGTGATATCGTTATTGATGATAAAGAAGTTTCATCAAGACATGCTAAAATATTATTAAATCATAATAATTTAACTATTGAAGATTTAGATTCAGTAAACGGTGTATTTGTTAATGGAGCTAAAGTTAACAAACATGTTCTAGTAGCTGGAGACAATTTTGTTATTGGTGATGTCCGTTTTCAATTGCTTGTTCAGTCTGATTTTATTGATAGCGAAAAAAGCTCTATCATGCCTGTTCAGGTTGATGAAGATACTGGTGAAATTGACTTAAATTCAATCCAAAAAGAATTAAGAGATCAACAAAATATAGATTTAAAAAATTCTAGCAATGATTCAAAAAATTCAAAAAAATCTGGAAAGTTAGGAAATAAATTTTCTGGAATTAATATTTCATTTTTAAAAAGAGATCCGAAAAGAGCTGCCATTTATGGTGCTGTGGTGGTGATGCTCATTTTTATTTTATTTGTAGATAATAGCGATGATGGAGGTGGTGATAATTCCGCAGGAGTAAATGGAAATGAAAATAAAGAAAAATCAAAGGATAAAAATACATTAGAAAATAATAATTCAAGTTCAAATGCAAATAATGGGACAGGCGAAAATTCCGATGTAGCCACAGGAACAACTGATGCCAACGGGAACGTACTTGATAAAGATAAAAAAATAAGAGTATTTACCCCTGAGGAGTTGCAATATCTTCAATCGCACTACGCATTAGCAATGAGTTTTTTAGAAAAAGGCGATTATGTTTCAGCACTTAATGAAATTGATCTTATTAGATCTCTTGATGAAGGATATAAAGATGTTCAATCACTTTGGGGATTAGCTAAAGATGGTCTTGCAAAATTAGAAGAACAAGAACGCAAAAGAAAAGAGTTAGAAGAAAAGATTATTCGAGACAAGGAAATATTGGCCATCATTGAAAAACTTGAAGTTTCCATTAAAGACAAAAATCTTTCAACTGCAGATAATTATGTTGCACAAATTGTTGAAAAAGATCCTGAAAATGTTGCAGTAACAAATTATAAAATTGAAATAGAAACTATTAGAGAGGAACAAAAAAGAATACTTGAAGAGGAAGAGAGAAAGAAAGAACTGAGAGCACAGATGCTTGGATTTTTGTTACCTGGTAAAACATTTTTTGCACAGCAGGATTGGTATAAGGCGATGATTAAATTACAGGATTTTTTAGCCAAAAAAAGTATGGATGAAGATTTAGTAATTGAAGCTTCCACCATGCTTGCTCAGGCAAAAGAAAAACTACTAGAGCAAATTAGTCCAATTTTAGAAAGTGCAAGAATGGCAAAACAGGCTCAGGATTCAAAAAAGGCATATGAATTTTATTTGGAAATTTTAAGAATTGATCCTTCTCATGAAGAAGCAAATATAGAGTCAAGAGATATAAAAGATCGTCTTATGGCCAAATCCATGAAAATTTATCGAGAAGCACTCGTCAGTGAATCACTTAGTTTGTTCTCAAAGGCGAAAGAAAAATATCAAGAAGTACTTATCAATGCACCAAGTGATAGTGAATACTTTAAGAAGGCAGAATCAAAACTAAAACAAATATATTTGGATTCAAATGATCAAGGCGTATTACGTTAAATCAATTCAAGGACCATTCTATAATATTAATGAAGATAATTATATTGTCAGTTTAAGCAATAGATTGTTCGGTATTGTTGATGGTATGGGTGGTAGCGGAATTGGCGATAGAGACGTGGAAGTTTTTATTGAACAATTAAAACAAAATTATGGGTTTATTAATAAAGACCGAGATGCAACTTTAAAATTTTATTATGATGAAAAAAGAAGTGTAGAGTGTAATTTTCTGCTCAATGCCCTTTATAAAATGCATGCAGATTGGTTTAAAAGCAATTCTACAAAAGTTATTTCTCAGAGATCTGCTGCAAGTGTTTTAATTGCGGTGGAGCATGATGAAAATATTTCAATCATTAGCGTTGGTTCAAATTCAGCTTATTATTTGAATAGCCAAAATGAAATGATTCCCCTTTTAGTTCCTGACGATAGCAGTAATCTATTCCCAAATAGTTTAATAAAATGGCCCTTAAGTGCAATGGGAATGACAGAACACATTCAATGGCAAATTCGAGAAATCAAGAAGAGTAGTGGCAAGGCCATATTTTTTTTTACTGATGGTGTATTGGATAATTTAAAACCAAAGGAGGTGGGAGAAATATTTTTAACTAACCAAGTTTCACTAAAAGATTGTTGCAATAAAATTCTTTTGCAAGCGAATGCAATGAAGTTTTCAGATAATCAAACAGCGATGATTTTGAAATTATAAAATTATCAAATTATAAAATGATAAGAATGTAAATTGACAAGTTTAGTTTGTTGTTTTCTAACTCAATTCAATTAACAATAGAATAATGAAGAGGAGTATAACCAACAAATGAATTATCGTCTATTAATTGCCGATGATAGTTCTAATTCACAGAAATTAATTAAGGCGATTTTGCGTGGGCAAAATTTTGAATTATTTTCACAGGAAAGTATTGAAGGACTTTACGAGAAAATAACTTATCACGAAATTGACCTACTACTTTTAGATTTTTCCTTTTCCACTGATGATGATGGATATTCCATTGCAAAGAAAATAAAACAGTTATCTCCGCAAATTAAAGTATTAATAATATATGGAACATTTGATCAACCAGATAAAGAAAAAATTTCATTGGCACAAGTAGATGATTTTATTTTTACTCCTTTTGATGGAGAAAAACTAATAAAGAGTTGTTTGCATCTTTTAGGAATAGAAACCACTAGGACCTTACACAATAATTCGGGAGCGTTGAAATTGAAGGCCAAAGAAGAAGTTTATAAAGAAATTGAATTTGAAATTTCAAAATGGAACATAGCAGTTCCTGATATTATGTCTGAAAATGAACTAATTGCAGATTCATTTGATAATATGGATGTGCCAGGCATTTTAGATGTAAAAAACGCATTATCTTTAAATACTGATCCAGAAAAAAGTGTAAATTTTATAAATAAAAGTGAAATTAGCAAAATCAACATAAAAAAAGAAATTCAAAACCAGCAACAAGTTGATAATGTCTCAATAAAGTCAAAAAGTTCCAATCATTCTTTTAGTTCTTCACACTATCCATCAGAAAATGATTTGGAATATCCTGAAATTACTTCTTCTGAAAAATCTATTACACATTCTCAAAGAGATTTTCTCGCCATGAAAAATCAAGATCTTGATTTTTTTAAGAATGAGTTTATACAACAAAAAAATGATGAAGAACGAACAGATATTACTACTGTTGGAAGAATTGAAAATAAAAATGGTTTAAAACATGCTTCGAAAAAGCAAGTAGAAAAAATTGCGATTGAGGAAAATGGCGAAAAAACAGAAGTAGTAGATTTGGCAAAAGTAAACAAAGCGCAAGCAGATTTATTAGAAAAATTAAAGGCTCAAATTAATGAAGAAGTTGAAAATGATTTTTGGGAATCCGAAGATCCTTCTGAGTCATTAAGCAAAACGGGAATCATTGCTAATCAGCCAAATTATTCTGCGATGATGAATTCTCAGAATAGTTTACATTCGGATTTAATGAAGTTTGATAAAGCCGAATTTGTTGCTTTAAAAAATGAAATGATAGATACGATTAAAAATAAAATTTTAAAGGATGTTAAAAAAGAAATTCTTGTGGAGCTTAAGCAAGATATTAAATTTACTTTAAGTGAAAGAGAAAAAGATAAGTTGGTTTCTGATCTCAAAAAAACATTTATTAAGGAATCCAGCGACCTCATATATGAAGAAGTAAAAGAAGATTTAGTTGTTGAAGTTAAAAATGAGTTAAAATCAAAAATTACAAATTCATTGCAACAACATTTTGATAAAATTCTAACTGATCATGTGAAAGAATTTATGCTTAAGCAGGGTATAGCATCTATACAAAAGAAATTGATTGAAGAAACTGAAAATTTAGTAAAACTTGAATTAGCTAGAGTTCGAAAAATCGTTGAAGAGGATTAAATAAAAAAGCAGCATCTTCTTAAAACTTTAATTTTTTTATTTGTAAATTAGTTGGCCTGAGTAGAATTTTTTAAGCTGATCATCTCCATCTCCATCTCCATCTCCATCTCCATCTCCATCTCCATCTCCATCTCCAACTCCAACTCCAACTTCATTTTTATATTGATTTTCTTTGTTAAGATTAATAAGTAGAGCTCCATCCTGGTCGATTCCGATTAATTTTCCATCATAAATTTTTTTGTCCTCTGTCATTTGAACATTGCTGCCTAGTCTATAACATTTTGTCATCCAACTTTGATAGGTAGTATCAGCATTTTCGTGGCGATTATTTATGATGTAGGTGACGAGGTTAGAGAGTAGTTCCTTTTTTTCGACTAGCTTAATTGGGAAAGTTAAAATATTAGCGGCATTGATTGGTAAATTTTGACAGTTAAGATTTAATCCAATTCCAATTATGAGATTATTATCAGAATGCCAAGCCAGTAATCCCCCAACTTTTTTTCCATTTTCATTTATAAGATCATTGGGCCATTTCAAAAATAGTTGAATTTTAAATTGTGTAAAAAAGAAATCCACTAACAATGTTCCCAATTCAAGACTGGAAAGATTTAAATTACCATGGGGACGAGTTAGTAGCGAAAAGCAAAGTGATTGGTCATCTGATTCCCAGGATCGTTGATATTGGCCAATTCCATTTGTTTGCCGTTCAGTAGAGAGTATGTAGTGTTGAGATAAATGAATTGATTTATTATAATATGTTGATGCCCATTTTATTAGCGTAGTTTGTGTTGAGGAACATTCCCAAAGCCATTGAACTAGGGCATGATCATTGAGAGTAGAGCATTCAGCATTATTTCTTTCAAACAGGGAGCCAATCATGTCTTTGGTCACATCTTCAGAAAATTTTTTACACCTCATTGAGCGTGATATCCCTCGGTCAGTGAAAATTACGCCACATATAAATCCCTATGCAGCTGGTAGTGTCATCATAGAATATGGTCGAACAAAAGTACACATTACCGTGAATGTTCAGGAGTCAGTTCCTCAGTTTTTAAAGGGTAGAGGAACAGGTTGGATTACTGCAGAATACGCCATGTTGCCTGGCTCAACTCACGATAGAATAGACCGTGATAGAAAGGGAGTTTCTGGAAGGGCACATGAAATTCAAAGATTAATAGGAAGATCACTTCGTTCCGTTATTGATTTAACAAAAATTGGTGAAAGAACAATATTTATCGATTGTGATGTTCTCATTGCAGATGGTGGGACGAGAACTGCGGCCATAACTGGTGGTTATGTTGCACTTGAACTTGCTATTAAAAAACTTTTGAAAGAGCGAGTAATACAAGAAAATCCTTTAAAATGCCGTGTGGCAGGTATAAGTGTTGGAATAACTGAAAATGGAAAAATTATTACAGATTTAGATTATGAAGAGGATTCTTCCTGTGAAACTGATATGAATGTTGTAATGACTAGTGATGATAGGTTTGTTGAAGTTCAGGGAACTGCTGAAGGAGAACCTTTTACAGATCAATATTTACAGGCATTGCTTTTTGCTGCAAAAAAATCACTCAAAGAAATTTTCAAGGTCCAGGAAGCGATTCTAAACCTAAATTAAAATTAGAATTAAATTTAAATTTAAATTTAAAATTTAAAATTTAGAATAAAGGTAAAAGTAAAATGATTATATTTTTGGCCGGTACAAACAAGGGTAAGTTGGGGGAAATAAATTCATTTTTATTAGATCAAAAAATTTCCGCAAGTTTGCCCCCTGCCCAAATAAATGTGGAAGAAAATGGTTCAACTTATCATCAAAATGCTTATTTGAAGGCAATGGCCTATTGGAACGAATATAAAGTTCCAATTTTATCAGATGATAGTGGATTAGAGTTGGAGGATTTTCCTGATTTGCTTGGATTGCAAACAGCAAATTTTAGAACAGATTTAGATAATTCATTCGATAAATGTAATGCAATATTGGAGGTTTTTAAAAATTCAAATAAAAATTTTGTTCAATCCCGTATTGCGCTTTTTCGATCAGTGCTTTGTTTTAAACCAAATAAGGACGAGGTATATTTTTTTGAGGGACAGATTCAAGGAGTTATAAGTAAGGCCATTCTTGGAGATGGTGGTTTTGGATATGACCCCATTTTTATTCCTAAACAGTTTGTAGAAATAGGACAAACACTAGCACAGTTATCAGAATGGAAATCAAAAAATTCCCATCGTGCAAAATCATTAAAAGAATTTAGTCAGTTTTTAAAAAATTATTCTATAAAAAAATCAGAAACAGTTTAGCTACATTAGTTAAATTATTTTTAATTTAACTAATGAGAGCTTTTATATGTGCATGCGCGGGACTGAATTATACCAATTCTATAAAATAACCTTCACTGGTGTCAGACTTCGGTCTCACTTCTCTGCGACTTGCAGGAGCAAGTCTCGATCGTTTCGCCTCTTAAGATTGAAATCATTCAATCTTAAGTCCTAAGTGAAGATTATTTTCTATAATTGGTATTAATTACAAGGAACTTCAGCAATTTGAATGACGACTTGATCAATTTTAACCACAGCCTCTGAGCTCAATTTCTTTTTTACATTTAAAATCGCAGAGGAATTTAATCTTAAATTACTACCTAGTCCACAGCCAGATTCAATATTTGAAAATACTGTTGATGAAAGAATATCTTTAAATGGTCCTTTAACACTTTTTGTTCCTTTTGGACCAATAGTTCCAGCCCAAAAAGCTTCATGAGTAGCAGTGAGTAATACATTTTTTGAAGGTAAAGAAGCACTTCCTAAAAAACCAGATGCTGCTATAACATATTTTACATTAGGTTTTCCTAATATTGGGATAATTAAATTACATGTAACTCTAGAAAGTTTTTTAAGTTTACTTGCAATCCTAAAGGATTCAGGAACAATTTTCACAATGTTATTTTTACCAGATTCATCTGAAAGCCAGGTGACTTCGCTTGGACAGCCAGCAAAATTGATTGGACCAATTTGTGCGCTAGTCGCCAGGGAATTTAATACAAGTGCTAAAAAAGATGCCGTTAATAAAATTTGATTCATAAAATTCACCCCTATTTTACTTAATGGAAGTTTGCTTAGATTCAATCTTTAAAGTTAAGAATGAACAACTTCACAAACTACTTGAGCCTCCTAGCTTGGTCAAATCCATTCCTATAAAACCCTATTTTGTAAGGATAGTTATGAATCTCAGAGAAAATCTGGAGGAACTAATGCAAATTAATGCAAAATGGGGAACATTAATGCACCAGCAAGTGTCTTGAGGAGTGAAGAGAAAAATTTACAAAATCAATATTCAAGTTAATTTTAGTGTTGTATTCAAGAGAAAATTATTTTTATAAAAAAGGAACTGACCTATGAACCTAGTTAAAAATCTTTTTCTGATCATGATTTTATTGTTTATTTGCTTTAGTGCTGCAACTTTTTCAAAAGTTTTTGCCTTGACTCAAAACATTAAGGCCAATGGACCTATTACAGTAAAGCAATTAATGAGTATCGAATCTAATCTCAGGGCTGAACTTCTTAAGGTGGGTACATTTTCTGGCGATAAGAAATTTACCTGTTTAAGTCTTGGCCAATTGGCTCAAAGCTTCCAATATCTCTCTGATGAAACAATTTTAAATGTTAAAACAGATAAAAAATCCAAAAGACTTGCAAGAAAGGCAAAAAAGTTTTTATTTGACGATGAATTTTACTGTAATGACGGCGTAGGTTATTGGTTATTACCCTGGTTATTTCAATTTGAAGATAACAGATTAGAAAGAGGGTTAAAAAAATACGATAGAAAAGTGACTAAATGGTTTGCAAGGCAGGATATTCAATGGGCAAATTCTACTCCTTCTTTTAGTAATGAAAAATTGGCCCAGGACCTATTACTTAGAGTTCAAGAATTATCAAAGAAAGAAATTGAAGTAACTCTTAGATGGAAACCTGTTGCCTGTAAAAAAGTGGGTCGATTTGCCATTACATTAACCGCTGCTCTTTCTCAATTATCAGAAACCCAGGCATCATCTATATATGCCACAGAATTAGTTAAATCTAAGGATGCTTTAAGTAACGAAGTTTGTAATGGGATACGAGGATCTTCTAAGTATTTAAGTGAATTATCGAGTATTGAAGCCAATATTTTTGGATTCTTAAAATTATTAACTAACAAATAGAGTATAATAAAAATAACTAAATGGCTTTTCACTAGCGAAAATGCTTTTGAAAAGCCATTTTACTTTTTTTAGATAAAGTTACGTGGATTAGTTTCAGATACATTTAATTGAGAAGTATTTTTTTTCATAAAGTGATGAAACCCAGAAAACTTAGACTCACTTCCTTCACATTCCCAATCATAAATTTTTCTAAAAGTTATCCAATCAAGCAGACAATAGAGAGAGATCGAGCAAAAATTCCAATTTTCAAACTGATTTATGTTTTGATGAATATAAGTCAGTGAGTTTTCAATTCGCTCTAGTAGCTTTATTTTGATCTTTTTTCCACCTTCTATTGAACTTAATCCATGTCTCTCGTGAAGAAGTAGTTGAACTGCAGAATCATTGACTAAATTGATGAGATAGAGAAATTGCTCTTCTTCAAAGGTAAACTTATTAATGTGAAATTTATCCATGAGATACATGGCGATTAACCTTGAATCATAAATTGTTTTTTGATCCTTTTCATCAATGAGAATTGGAACTTGATGAGCGGGATTATTTTGGAGAATTTCAGGAAATTTGTTGTCTAAAATATTAGTAAAAAATTTTGTATCGACAACAATTTTATGATGGGCAGTAAAGAGCAAAATTCTTCTTACAAAAGGCGAATAGAGAGTTCCTAGTATTTTAATAGATGATGAATTCATAATGTGTAATACCAACCTTCATTAAAAAAGATGTAATAAAAATCAAGCAGATAAATAAATTAAATTGACAATGCGTTAATTTTATTCAATACAGATATTAATTATCAATAAGAATAATAGAAATTCTTTAAAATTTAGGAGTTACAATTGAAATTTTTGACTAAAAAGCTGTTTTGTTGCGTTGCGCTATGCGGTTTTTTAATGAATTTTGTTTATGCAGTGCAGGAACAATCAAAGGAGAAAAAATTAGAAGAAGTCTATTGTAAATCCACATATCAAATTTTGCTTTGTACTCGTGGCCCTCAATTTGATTGCACACAATATAAATTTAATGATTATGCATTTGGTGAAAATCAAAGTGAATGTTGTGAAAGAGCATCAATATTAGCTCACGAGAGATGTGTGGCCAAGGGAAAAACTCTGCAAAGTAGAATTGACCTTTCTAAAGAGTGCGTTTTATTAGAGTGTAAATTAACACTTAATAATAATTGATTTAAAAAAATCTCATTATCATTTTTTCTTTTTAGTGAATCACTGAATTGGTCAAATTGACTCCAACTTTTTATTAAAATTAGAGTTAGTTATTGTTAGAGATAATTTCTAATAAGATTAGAAATTATTCATTACTATCCAACAAGTTTTTACAATTAAATTAATTAAATTAATTAAATTAACAAATCATCTTAAAGACAAACTATCTTTAAACAACACTCTTCAGGAGAAATTTCATGTTGAAAAAAATGAGTTATGCAGCATTTTGTCTGTTCATTTTTAATTCACTTATTGCCCAAGCCCAAATATCAGAGAAGGCAATTCATTTTAAAGAAGTTGGAAAAATAGCTTCTTTTCCCTGGGCGCCCGGAAGATATAGCAACGTTAATAACAATTTTAAATATGATGTTTTTTATTACGTACCGGAAAAATTACAAAATAAATCAGATTCAAGTGCCCTTATTTTTATGCACGGCGGTGGTGCTTCAACTATGGATAGAGCTGGATCAATTGACGTTGTAAAAGTGTATTTGCGGGACTTCGTAAAACTTGCAGATGAATTAGGTTTTATTTTAGTAATGCCATCTGCCAATGGATTAAATTGGGGAGCACATACCCGTGGTTTACTTAGAGACTTAGGCGATTTAATGAGAAAGGAATTATTAATAGATCCTAATAAGTTGGGAGTGAGTGGCCATTCAATGGGGGCAATGGGAATTACGAGGGCCTATAATTGGGTTGCTGATGAATTTTCATTTTTTATGCCACTTGCTGGAGGAATGGATCTTGGAGCGCCAACAACTGATCCTGAAATTAATAAGAAAATTGAATATACTCTTAACAAATCATTCAATATTTCTTACACACATATTCAAGGTTTAAATGATCATTTTAAAATATTTGTAGCAAAATGCCAGGACCAGTTAAAAAGAACTAAAGAATTAGAATCTAAGTATAAAGTTAAGTCAAAATTAGACATGATTTTTTTCAGTGGTGGTCATAATTATGATTACTCACTTGTTAAAACAAACCTTAGTAAATTATTGAATGTTTCAAGGGATCTTTATCAAAAAGAGCTTTGGGGAACAACTCATACAGTGCAAAAAACGGTGACAGAAAACGCTATTGCTTTTGATTATGATCAAGAATCGCGATATTTTTGGGTTGAAGTACTTGAGTCAGACACAAGTGTAGACGAGAGATTTTATTTTCATGCCAAAATTGTTGATAACAAGATCACAATAGATTCTGAAAGATTGCCTCTAAAGAGTAAAAAATTAAGAATATACTTACACCGATCCATGGTGGATTTTTCAAGCGACGTGAAAGTATTCTTAAATGGTAAACTTGTGGCCACTAGACTTGCTGGAGCTGGAACTTTGCGAAATTATGATTTAAGAGATCCAGCTTTTATTTTTGAAGATCATCTCGATATTGCCCTTCCTAACACTGAAAATGTGATTCCTTCTATTAAGGTGCTTCCCAACAAGACAGAGGTAAATCCTCTAGAAAAAATTTCTAAGGATGATGTTGTAAAAGTTAATCTAGAAGAAAAAAAACCTGCATTGAAATCAGACTTGAAAAAGAATTCAACAACTGAAATTCTTAAAAAAAAGAAAAAGGGTTTGAATGGTAGGTTTAAGAAGGTTTATAAGAAAAATTCCTAATTAGAGATATTATTTTCTATAAAAAAGGCAGAGGTCATATTTTTTAATATGTTCTCTGCCTTTTATTTTAATAGATATCGGTATTTAACTTAATTTTTATTAATATAAAATTTATTAAACTAAATGGTAGGTATAAATTATTAAAATGATTAATTTAGTAGGAAGAGATTATGAAGATAAATTAATTACTCAACTTGATTAGTAATTCAAATTGGGTTATTCCCACCTGAGGTATTTCATCATTCCAAGTGAAAAATCAGAAATTCTAAAGTTTTTTAGATCGTTATGAAGTAAAAAATAATTTTTTGAAAAATAAAGCATAATGACCGGACGTTCTTCATGGATGATTTTTTCCATTTCTTCCATTTGAGTTAATCGATCATCAAGGGTTTGATATTGAGAAATATTTTCAAAAAGTTTATCAAAGCGTGGGTTATTAAACTGAGTTTTATTTGGGCCATTTTCCTTGCTTTTATTAGAGTAAAAAACTTGAAAAAGATTTTCAGCATCGGGGTAATCCATTAACCAACCACCCTGCCAAAATTGCATTTTTTTATTTTTAGCTTTTTCTAAAAATGTTTTAAAATCATTCACAACAACAACAACTTTAATTCCCACTTTTGCGAGTTCTTCTTTGATAAAATTTGAGACAGCTATGAGTGAAGCAGTATCTTTTCTAGTGTCGAAAGTTAGAACTGTGTTTGGGTTCCAATTAATTTTTTTGAGAATTTTTTTTGCCATTTCAGGATCATATTTATATGGTAATTCGCTACTAGGACTATGTCCTAAAATACCTGGTGGTAAAAGTGAGTTGGCTTTTTGATCGGCATTTTGAGTATAAGTTTTAAGTAATTCATCAAAGTTAATTGCATAGGATATAGCGTGTCTAAGTTCTTTGCTGTTTCCAACAACGGGATCTTTCATATTAAATTCAATATACCAAATAAACATTCCAGAGCTGACATTTAATTTATAATTATTTGCATACTCATTGATTAACTGCCCCTTGTCATCAATGAGTTCGTTGAATTTATTTCTTGGAAATTCAATCCAAGAATATTTTCCGGCCAAAAAATCTTTCCAAAGTTGATTTTCATTTTTTTCAACAATATATTCCAAATTGCTAATAAATGGAATCGGTTTGTTCGCATCACTTAATAGCAATTCATCATTTGCGGCGCGATCGCCGGTATGTGGGTATTTTGAATGGGTATAACGATCAAAAGATTTTAGTTTTGCTCCTACTTTTGGATCAAAGGAAATGAGTTGGTAGGCTCCAGTTCCAAGGTCCGTTGCACTTAAATCATTTTGATAAGTTTTAAAAACTTCATCAGGTATAGGAGAAGTAAAGCTCATGGATAAAATATTCATCAGTTGTTGTGAGCTCAAAGGATACTTTAGACGAAAGAGAAGTGTTCTATTGTCTAAGGCAACAACGGAATCAATTTTTTTATCAATTAATTCATCAATTGTTGCAGTTGATTCACGAAAATGATCCAGATCTAAAAACTTATTTTCAATGAGCCACCAGCCCTTACTGCTTGTGCCTTTGTAAGCAAGTCTTTTAAAACTATTAACAAAATCACTAGCTTTAACGATGAGATTTTCTGGCAAATTCTTTTCAGAATGGTAAAGAACATTGTCTCGAATTTTTAAAGTGTAAGTAAGGCCATTATCTTTTGATTGTGGAAAATCTTCTGCAAGAAGTGGTTCATGTGTTAGTGGTCTTTTTAAATAGTGGTAGGAATAAAGTGTTTCATACATTTGTAGAGTAACAATATTTGAAACATAATCATAGGCATGTTGTGGGTCGATGGAAATGACTTCTGATTTTATAGGAACTGTGATGCTATTTTTTGATTTTTCAAAACAACCCTGTAAAAAAAACAAGATAGAGTAAAATAAAAATTGAATTAATAGAATTGGTTTCATTAATTCTATTCTAGCACTGGTAAAAAAAAATCAATTTTAAATTCAGGAAATGAAATATTTTTCTAGCAGAGTTTTTTAGTTTAGTTTTATCACATCACACACCATCACAAGATAGTAAAAAACCAGACTAAAAGAGTTAAGCAATTCATTTTCGTTATCTATTTGAATGAATATTATCCGTCATAATTGAATCAGGATTGCCGGAATGTTCACCCATTGATCTTTCTGGAGGATTCTCCCAAAGAAAATTTTTATTTTTTATTTCCTGATTTCGAGAAGGATGAAGTGGGTAAAAAACTTGGTTATTAGATTTATTTGCATCGCCTCCAACAAGTAGTATTGCATTAGTTTTAGTATTATTTATAAAAGTATGAGCAATGCCAGTTCCAGCAGGTAATCCAACAAAATCTCCAGGTTCAAGTTTATATAAATAACCATCAATCCAAACTTCTGGATTTCCTTCAATAACAAAGGCAAATTCCTCTTCTTCTTTTTCTGCGTGTGGCCAAGATGTGCGTCTTCCTGGTGGAATCGTTTCAATATGAACACCAATATTTTTTAAACCACATTTTTTTCCAACAGGGGAACCGATACTTAAGAGTTCATTACTTCCTGGATAATGAGCGTTGTCAGGTTCTATTATGTTTTTGTAATGTGTGATAAATGAAGGTCTATTGTTTTTAAACCACTCTGGTTTAGTTACTTCCCATATTTCACTTTGCGTATATTCAGGACTCACAAATGTTTGATCTTTTAGACCAATAAATCGAGCACCCGTTTTTTCTTTAACTCTTCGCGATTTAATATTTCCTAGGGCATTTGTTAATATTAATTTTTCATAACCTAATGTTTCAAAGGCATAATTCATGACAGGAATCACTGCCTCAGTCATATAACCATTACCCCAGAATTTTTTTCCTAACCAAAAACCTCTGTGCTCAGGTTTTCCATCCTTTAATAAATCAATAGCTCCAATTAATTCACCTGGATTACTTTTTAGATAAATCCCCCAATTCCAGCGAGTTTTTCCTAATTCTGGATAAATGATATTTTTAAAAAATTCAGCAACGCCATTTTCTGGATATGGCCAAGGAACTTGAGATGCAAGATGTTTGATCACTTCATAATCCACAAAATATTTTTTGTAATTATCAAAATCAGATTCGTCTACTTGGCGCAAAAGTAATCTTGATGTTTCAAGTTTGGGAACTAATTCCTGATCAGTCATATTTTCCTAATTTAATTTATTGGAAATTTCACGTTGCACTGCTTCTTCAATAGGTTAAAAGGAGCTGTTTAGGATAAAATTAAAAAGTGGTCGGGGTGATTGGATTTGAACCAACGACCACCTGCTCCCAAAGCAGATACGCTACCAGGCTGCGCTACACCCCGAAACTTAAAGATATTCAAAGACCGAACCTAAGGTTTAAACTATTTTTTAAAAAAAGACAATTTACAATTTAAATTGGGAGAATAATATGGGCATTTCTGTGAATTTAACAAAATTTTTTAGTCGCATGATCCCCTTGGCAATATTACTCAATATTTCCTCTTTAGTTAATTTACAAGCTGCAACTACAAAATTTGTGAGTGTGGGAGGAGAATGCAGATTAAGGGTGAGCACAGATCGCGGGCAAATGACCTTGACTGTGGAAAATATAGATAAGGATGTGGCTAAGGCAACTAAAAAAACCAATGATCAGTATAATAAGCTCAAAAAGGATTTAGAAAAACTGAAAGTTGATGATCTTGAAATAACTACTTCTAGTTACAACGTTTATGAACGCAAGGAATGGGAAAGTAATAAGTCTGTGAGCAAGGGATTTATCGCCAGTTTAAGCATGGTTTTAGAATCAAATAAACTAGATGCTTTTGGAGATTTTATAAGAGTTGCTAACATTAATAATGTGACAAATGTTTCTGACTTTAATACATTTTTAAGCCTTCAAAAGCAAAAACAACTTGATTTAGAATGTTTAAAAGTTGCAAGTAAAAGTGCCATGGAGAAGGCACAAACTTTGGCCCAGGAACTTAAGGGAAAATTGGGTGGAGTATTGCAAATTAATGAAACTCAAAGTTTTACACCAGCTCCAAATCCCTATCCAGCTCCCATGGGAGCTAATATGATGAAAATGGATTCAGAAGCTGCTACGCCTCCCGCACCTCAGATAACAGCAGGCCAGACTGAATATAATAAAAGTATTACCGTTAATTTTGAACTATTATAAAATAATAATATATTAATATTTTAATCTCATTTGGAGGCAAGATGGAAGCCAAGAATTTTTCTTTTTATGTTAAAGCTACTGATGAAACTTCTCAGCCCTGGGAAACGGGAACTGCAAAGCACGGTGTAACAAGTGTTAGTATTCCAACAGAGTTTGACGGTCCAGGAACTGCCTATTCACCAGAGGATTTTTATGCATTCGCACTCGGAAATTGTTACGTGGCCACTTTTAAATTGATTGCTTTAAAATCAAAATTTGAGTTTAAAAATATTGATATAAAAGGTGTTTTAACAGTAGATAAAAATGAGGTGGGTTTTTATATGATGAAAAAAATTCATTTTGAAATTACACTTTGGGGTGTTAAAGATCCAGAAGCAGCAAAGAGAATGTTTGAAAAAACATCGAGAAGTTGTATGATTTTGAATTCTACATTAACTGAAAAAACATATTCTTATAATGTTATAGAATAATTTTTTGTTCTTTTTTTAGTGCACTATCACTTTTAATCAGTAGAAAAGGAATTAGTCCAATCAAATTTACAAAAATCACTAGAATGAAATAGATATTAAAAACTAATGCTCCGTTGGGTAATCCCAAATAATTAAAAAGTGTTTCAAAGAGAATATGTCCAACGCCTGCTCCTGCTGGTGCAATGGGAACTGAAGTGAGCATGAGCCCAAGTGCAGAAGCCGATATTGCATGGATAGCATCTAAAATTCCATTGAGATTAGGTAAGTACCACCACAAAAGCATGCCGAGAATAAAAACTTGATTAATAAATGTGAGGAAGGCATTAAGTCTCAGAGGTTTTTGATAGGAGATCATTATTTTAAGAAAATTTTTATGTGATGATTTAAAGAAAGGAATCTTTTCTACATATTTGTAGGATATTTTTGTAGGGAAAAAGAGAAAAACAAAATACATGAGTGAAAGAATACTTAAAAATTGCACGATTAAAAAAGTATAACCAAGGGCACCATGGGAAAATGGAATGGCAAAGGATCCGACTCCAGCAAGAAAAATTAAATTAAGTAATCCACCTAATCGATCAATAAGGGAAGTTGACAGGGTTTTTTTTGTGTCTAATTTTGAATGCAAATAATTGGCATATTTAAAGCGAAGCAAGTCTCCAGCGACACTACCCGGAAGAAATGTATTAAAAAATGCTGAGATGAATACCACAACAGAAAATCTAAAAAAGGAGCTTTCTGAGGTTTCAGGTTGTGCGTGGTGAATAAGTCTTTTCCAACGTAGGGCGATATTAAGATTTACTAATATGATGATAATAATACTTACAAAAAGTTTTAACTTTTGTTCCCAAAGAATATCCAAATCTGACCAGCGAATAATTCCCTTATGCTCAGCGTAGATAATGAGACCAATAGCAAAGCAAATTTTTAAGAAGGTGAAGAAATGATTTTTCATTTAATATAGAGATCTTTTAATAATTTAATGGCCGCAGCGGCAAATTTCCAAGTTTTTAGCGAGGCCGTTCCACCAATGCGATTTCTAAAATGGATAGTATTCCACTTTATTCCAAGTTTTTGTTGAATTTTAAGAGAGAGGGCCACGTTGTATAAATCAAAATGTGGTGGGATTAAAGGTAGAATCTCTTTTAAAAGAACTGTTTTCATTAATCGGTAAGGAACATTTGCATCACGTAAAAAGGTAAGTGTAAAAATAAAGAGGTAGATAGATAAAATTTTTGAAATGATTAGCCTAGATATTCCATCATCTCGATTTCGTCTTTGTCCAAATTGAATGGGATAAGTTAATCTATTTTCCCAAAATGATTTAAAGTATTGAGGATCACACTGCCCATCTGAATCAATTTGAAAAACAAACTCGTATTGGTTTTCTTGGGCGTATAAATATCCCTCTCTGCAACTGAGTCCATGTCCAGAATTTTTTTTATTAAGAATGATAAGGTGCTTATAGTTTTGTTTTAATTTTTGCAAAACTTCAAGTGAGCCATCCTTGGAACCATCGTTAATGGCAAGGAAATCAAATTCTTCTCTCTGCTGAAATTGGTTTGTGAGTTCTGCCATCCATTCATTGATAACAGTATTTAAGGCAGCTTCCTCATTATAAACTGGCATGATGATGAGTAGTTTTTTTTTATACATGAGAACATACCAATTATAATATTATAATCTGTTTATTAAAGAGAAAGACTAGGGCAAAATTATTTTATGATTCAGGACAAAAAAAATAAAATTAGTTTAATAATACCCTGTTACAACGAGGAAGAATCCCTTCCCCAATTATTTAAAATTCTAACAGAATTTAAATTAATAGCAATGAAATCAAATTCCTTAGAATTCATTTTTGTCAATGATGGTTCAAGTGACAAAACTGCAGATTTATTACCACAATATTTTTCCCAAAATGAATTATTTCATTCCGGTGTTGAGATTAAAATTATTCATAATAAACAAAACTTAAATTTAGGTGGAGCACTAAGAGTTGGTATTAGGGAATCAGGGGGTGATTTTGTTGGAGTCATTGATGCTGACGGTTCATATGACCCATTATTGCTATTAAAAATGAAAGAAGAATTTATTTCAAGAAAAGTCGATATTGTCAGCGCGGGTGCCCATCATCGAGAGGCAAAATTTGATAAAATTGTTCCCTGGTGGAGAGTTCAGATCAGCCTTATCGCACAACATTTTTATAATATCATCATGTTAACAAGAATTAGATCTTATACTTCAATGTTTAGACTTTATAGGGGAGATCTCATTCGTAAATGTGATTATAAAAGTAATGATTTTATGGCCATGGCCGAAATTTTAGTTCGCCTCCAGTTAGCTGGAGCTAAAGTTTTAGACTATCCTGCAAATAGTCGATATCGAAGATTTGGTGTTTCAAAGGCAAAAATACTTTCAATTACGAAGGCCCATTTTGCATTTTTATTTAAATTATTATTTCATCGCCTTTTTGGAACACCATTATGATTAAGAAGAAACAAAAAGAAATATTCTCTTTTGTTTTGGGAACAAGACCAGAAGTTATTAAATTGGCCCCCTTAATTAGATCTTGTGTCCTGCAGAAAATTCCATTTGAAATTATCGCTACAGGGCAACATTATGAAGATGTAATGTTTTCAGATTTTTGGAAAGAATTAGGATTACCTAAAATTCAGTACCAATTTGTGATTCCAAAGAATCAGCATTCATTAATTGTGTTTGCAAATTTAATTAATCAGTTAACAACACTATGGACAAAAAAATCTGCGCAAAAAAGAATCGTTTTAGTCCAAGGTGATACGAATTCGACTCTGGTTGGTGCCATAGTAGCAAAAAAATTAGGCTTGAAATTAGTACATTTAGAATCAGGATTTAGATCTGGAAACAAAAATCAACCTGAGGAAATAAATAGAATTCTTGTTGATGAATTAAGCGATTTAAATTTTGCCATGGACCAGGCTGCCCTTAGTGAATTAAAGAAATTGGGTTTTAAGTTAGCAAAAAATCTTTTTTTTGTTGAAAATACTTCTTTTGAATCGGCAGACTACATTTTAAAAAAGATATCCAAAAAAATTGTAGTTCCTAGTGAACCATATGTGATATTGACGATCCATCGAGCTGAAACAGTTACTAATCCAAAGCGTATGAATGAAATTATAAAATATTACTTTCAACTGCAAAAAAGATACAAGGTCATTTGGGTTGTTCATCCTAGAACTCGTGATATATTAAAAAAAAATAATGTTTTATTTGTAGAACCCATGGGGCATGGTGAATTTTTGGCACATTTAAATTCTGCTTTAATAATTATTTCGGATTCAGGAGGTATTGTTACTGAGGCAAAACTTTTGGATAAACCTTTGGTCATTTTAAGGAAGGAAACAGAATATCAGAGTATTATTCAAGAAAATCGGGCAACTCTGGTTTCCCCTGATTTAAGCTCAAAAAAAATGTACAAATTATCCTTGGAATTTTTGAAAAGATTCCAAGGTGAGAGTTCAACAAGAAAAAAATTTCAATTTAATAAAAAAAATACAAACTTTATTTTAGATAGGATTTTAAAATTCGTCTGAATCGTATTCGCTAATTAATGAGTGCACGATTTTACCAGCAGCAATTTCACGAAGTGCAGTCACTACTTCTTTATTTTTACTTCGAACGGTTGGTTCATCACCTTGTCGTAATTGCTTCACTCTTTTGGCACAAAGGTGAACTAATTCATAACGGTTTTCAACTTTTTCAAGACAATCTTCTATCGTTACTCGTGCCATGATAGTATTCCTAGTCAAATAATTAATGTTGATTAAACCTAGATTTTTATTCTTATAGAAGGTATTCGTCAACGAAATTCCACAGATTTATGGGAAAAAATCTTGGGTGTGGCTTGCATCTAGGGTGTGGTTTGCAGAGATAGGCAGCCTGCTCTCAATCTAACCATTTAAAATGGATGATCAAAATGTTCCATCTCATTTCTCTCTGTATTAGTATTGATAAAAAGGTAAATGGAGCACTTTACTGGAGTTCGCGACTTCATTTTAAGGGTGTTTATAGAGGAATCAGGATAAAGGAAGTGCAAGGTCTCTGTTTTAGTCAACAATTGGAACCACTAGTAATTGGGAGCTTTTATCACCTTGTTTTAAAAGAAGAAAATATTTTAACTGGGTCTAATATTTTGCAGGCAAAAATTATTGATAAAATTGAAATTGATGTAAGTTTACAAAATTGGTATTAATCTGCAGTTTTAACTTCCACAGTGTCTCCCACATTAATAGCGGGAATTTCGTGATAGATATCATCTTCAAAGCTAGCTTTTTGGATGACTGCTATGGCATTTTCCTCTTCAGAATGAATCACTTTTAATTCTCCCACTCGCACATTGTAAATTACAGATTTTTCCACTGAGTAGGGATTTGATTGATTAAGTTGTCTATATACTGTTAATTCAGATCCAATTTTAATACCTTGTTGAGCACCAATATTGATATAAAAATTTTTTTTCAGGGTTTTATTATCACCCATGGGAAGATCTTGGGTAATTGAATAAACTAAAAATGATTTTGCATTTATGAGGGGAGACCACCCCATAAGGATAATTAAAGTAAAATATACTAATCGACGACAGTTTAAATTTGTTAGAGGCATTGCAGGTTCTCCGACAACTTCCTATCGGTGGTAGGCAAAATCTCTTTAATTTATAAAATGACTAAACTTGTCATTTTAGTCAGGATTAGTAATGAGAAAGAATTCCGTATTTATAATGTGTTTATATCTTTTTGGAATAGATCAATCGAAGGGAAGGGAAATGGAATTAAAAGTGGGAGTCAATCTATGGCAAGCCTTGCAGTGGGCTGAAGATACTCAGTATGGTAATAGAGGTAGACTCATAAGGGAGTTAGATATATTACAAAAATTAAATATTGACCATGTGAGAATTTTGGCCAGCGCTCAAGGTAGTTTGAATGAAAATGAAAAACTTGAAAATAGAATATTTCCTAGCTCTGAAATTTCTCCTGGAGTTTTTCGTCGTGAAAGTGATGAAGCATTAGATTTTTTATTTGGAGAATTAGAAAAAAGAAAAATGAAGGCCATTGTGGTGCTTAATAATTTTTGGCATTGGAGCGGAGGTTTTTCTCAGTATCAAATGTGGACAAATAATATTCAATACAAGCTTGAAATTGCAAAAGGCTATGGAGCAAAGGCAAAAGTTGTAGAGATGTATCCCATTTTTAAAATGGCATCAACATTTTTTGAAGATGCTAATGCTCAAGAAATGTATATCAAATCGAGTATACGGATTTTACAAAAATTTTCTAAATGGTATCCAAAAGTCATTTGGTCATGGCAACTTGCCAATGAGCCTACGCCATTAGGAAATCAAGAAAAATTTTACTTGTGGGTAGATCAGACGATTAAAACTTTTAAAGAAATTCTTCCCAATCAAGATTTTTCCCTTGGCGGAGTCGGCACTGGCCCAATTCCATTAGTAGGAACTTACACTTCACTGAAGAGAGTCTACCAAAGTAAAAATTTTTCTTTATTAACAGTGCATCTTTGGCCAGAAAATTGGGGATGGTATTATCCATTAGGTTTTAGTAATGCAAGTTTTATGCTGACCAAACTTTTGAGCAAAATATATCTTTGGTATCATGCTTGGAAAGCAAAACAACTTGGCGTTCCTATGATATTAGAGGAAGTGGGATTTGCACGAGATGGGAGAGGTTTTAATAAAAAGACATCAAGAAACTATCGCAATAAATTTTTTACTTTTGTGATTAGAGAATTAAAAAGTTTAAAGGACAGGGGATATCCCGTTGTTGGAATTACTTTTTGGGCCTGGGGCGGAGAAGGCGACCCAGAAAAAACCACGGTAGGTGATCCTCCCCATGAACCTCAGGGGTGGTATAGTATTTTTTCCGACGATGAGGATACAATGAACTTAATTAAAAAGATTAATCAATAAATTACAATCAATAAATTAATCAATTCTAATGTATTTTAAGTTGTTGGCAGTCAATGGATCTGGTTTAAAATTTTTAATTTTTTTATCAAAAACTGTCATACCACGAGACCACATGATAGGTATCCATGGTAATTCATTCCAAATAATATCTTGGATGTTAGAGAGAATCTTTTGTTGTTTTGTTGGATCAATTTCTTTTTCAAGTTCATTAAATAATTGATCAAATTCTTTATTCGAATAGTTGCTGTGATTTGCTCCAGGTGAAATATTTTTTGAATAGAGCATTTGCAAAATATTAGTAGCATCGGGATAATCAAAAGCCCATCCATCTACAAAAATTTGAAAATTTCCCTTATTTAGATCCTTAAGAAACTGCGCAAAGGGAAGAGTGATAGGTTTGATTTTAATACCAATTTTGGCCAGTTGAAGTTGATAAAATTCGGCCTGTTGTCTCGCCACGCTATCGGCATTTCTAATGGCAAAGGTTATCTCAGGCAGACCCTTTCCATTTTCAAATCCAGATTCCTTTAACAAAGTTTTTGCTTTTTCAATATTGTAAGAAAAAGGCAAATCTTTTTTTAAATAAGAAGGAAGTGTAGATGGAATAAGTGAATCCATAGGCAAGGCTAAATTATTTGTAAAAAGTAATCTGTATTGATCAAAATCAATGGCGTGAGCAATGGCTTGGCGGAGTTTTAGATTTTTCCCTAGAAGGGGATTTTTCATATTAAAGGAAAGCCACCAGAGAGTCAGAGTCGGCACAAAAGTTGAATCAAGATTTTTTGCTTTTAATTCATTAGAGATTTCTAATTTTTCATTAAAGGCAGCTTTAAATTGATCTTTAGGTACTCCACCAAGATCTAATTCCTTGGCAAGAATTTTTAGCCATCTAGTTTGTGATTCTTTGATGACGGTAAAATGAATTTCGTCAAGAAAGGGAATTTTCTTTTTCGCATCCTTAAGATTACCCTTAGAAATATCACTTTCTTGGCCAGTTTCAGGATAATAATCTTCTCGGTAGAGTTCATTTTTTAAAAGTGTTAAACCCATTCCTGGCACAAAATGAGTTACTTTAAATGGGCCAGTTCCCAGCATGATATTGCCAATTTGATTGTTGGTTTTTGCAACAATCTCCTCTGGCATTGGCACTGTAAAAGGGAGAGTCAGTGCATAAATTAATTGAGGATAGGGAGTTGTTAGTTTAATTATTAAAGTTTGATCATCAGTGGCTTCTAAACCATCTACTGGAGTTTTTAACATGAGTGCTAAATCATTGCCCACTTTCTTTTTCCAATCATCAATTCCTAAAATTTTTCCTTCAAATAACCAAAAACCTGGTGATGCAGTTGGTGCAAAAGCAATGCGTTTTATCGCGGTAATAAAATCATTTGCTCTTACAGTGCGTTTTGATTCTCCGAGTAGGGGATTTGTTTGATAAAAAATATTTTTTTTAATTTTTATGGTTACCTGTTTCAAATCATTGGACCAAAGGGGTAATCCATCAGCAAGAAGCGGTTCAATTTCATAGGGACGTTTTAAATAATGGAACTGATAAAGTGGTTCATAAACTTGTCTAATAACATCCCAGGAAACTTCGTCGTAGGCAATTTGTGGATCAAGATTCGGAATCTCAGTACTTAGAGCAAGATTAAGGGTTTGTTTTGATTCAATTTTTTTATTAGGGGTACAACCTAAAAATTGAAAAGAAAAAATAATTAAAAAAAGAGAGAATAATTTTTTTTTGTTTAATATAGTCTTGAACATAAAATTCCTATTAAAAATATTTTTGTATTGTTTCAATAAGTAGTTTGCTTTCTGCCTTAGAAATAGAGCCTTGAATCATATCAGCTCTTCCTCCGGCCTTCATAGTACTAAATTTTTGAAGTTTAATGAATGCCTGTAAATTTAAGTCAGAATTTAGTTTGTGAGTTCTTAGGGTAAAGTTTGATTTTTCCTCATCCTCAGAAAGTAGAAACAGGAGAATAGATTTTTGAGGAAATTTTTCTACAAATTGATCAGAAATAATCTTAGGATTATCAATTCCCTTGGGATTTTCTAATAAATAAAAGTCGGCATTTTTACATTTTAGAGGATTTGCAAAAAGTCCTTCGGAATTTTTTTCTTGAATTTGTTTTTTTAATTCATCAATTTCCCTGTGGAGTAATTTTTGATCTTGAAGGAGAGTTTCAATTTTTGCCTGCAGGTTTTGCGCAGGAGTGGAAAGAGTTCTTTCTAAGTTTTGTAAAAGTGAAGATCGTTCAAGAAAATAGTGATGAGCTCCTTGATTTGTCACAGCTTCAATTCTTCTTATTCCAGCACTGAGAGATGTTTCCATGGTCATTTTAAATAGTTTTATTTCCTGAGTATTTTTGACGTGTGTTCCACCACAGAGTTCGATGGAAGTTTTTTCCATGGAAATCACTCTGACTTCCTCTCCATAGGTTTCGCCAAAAAGTGCCATTGCGCCTAGTTTTAGTGCCTGGTCTTTTTTCATATTAGTAGTGGTGACAATTAATTTTGCATTTATATTATCATTAACTAATGTTTCAACTTCTTGAATTTGATCTTTAGTTAAAGCTTCAGGGTGAGTAAAATCAAACCTAAGTTTGTCCATGGTGACCAGGGATCCAGCCTGCTTTACGTGTGCTCCACAAACCTTTATGAGTGCTGATTGAAGCAAGTGCGTGGCAGAATGATTGGCAGCAATTTGATCGCGACTTGATTGATTTACTTTTAATGTATAGGTTTCTCCTATTTTAAATTGAGAATTTTTATCTACGGAGTGAATCCAAAAATCAGCAATGGGTTTTTGCACATCTATAACATCTATAATCAGAGAATTATTAGTTTGTACAATGGTTCCATGATCACTAGTTTGTCCCCCAGATTCTGCATAAAAAGGTGTTTGATCAAATACGAGATGGTCAAATTCTTCAGTGGAAATAATATCCAGTAATTTAGCAACATGTTCTATGGTTTCATACCCCAAGAATTTGGTTTTTCCATATTTTTCCTTAGATGCATAAAATATTTTATTATCAGGAAGAGGATTTTTAAATTTAGAAGATCCCTTTGAGCGAATGCGCTGTTCGTTCATGAGTTGTTTAAATTTTTCATAATTAAGATTATAATTTTTTTCTTTAATAAGGATTTCAGTGAGATCAATGGGAAAGCCAAAGGTGTCATAGAGTTTAAAGGCCACATCACATTTAAATTCTTTTGATTTTGATTTTTCCATTAAATCAAATTCTTCATTAATGAGCTTTAGGCCAGAGTTAAGAGTTTCTCGAAAGCTTTTTTCTTCACTGAGTAAGGTTTTTTCCACAAGTTGAGCATTGGCCATATTTTCAGGATAGGAAGTTCCAAGGGATTCAAAGACTGCTGGAACAATTTTATAAAAGGACTCAGTTTTAATATTTAATTCTGCTAAATGCCTTATTGCCCTTCTGATAATTCTTCTTAAAACATATCCACGACCTTCATTTGAAGGCATCACGCCTTCAGAAATTAACATAGTGGATGTTCTTATGTGATCAGCAACAACTCTCATGGAATTTAATTTGGCGGCAGGCGTATTTGGTGAATATGACAAATGACTAATATGTTCTAGAGTTGCAAAAATGGGTTGAAATAAATCCGTATCATAATTCCAATATACTCCCTGCATGGCCGCAAGAAGTCGTTCAAAGCCTGCTCCAGTATCAACTGAAGGTTTTGGAAGTGGAGTTAGGCCATCTTTTGTCCTTTCATATTGCATAAAAACTAAATTCCAAATTTCAATAAATCTTCCCTCGTCTTTAAGGGGAAAATTTGGATCGTAGTTTCCATCGGTATATTTTTCACCGTGATCATAAAAAATTTCTGAGCAGGGACCACAGGGGCCGTAGTCTCCCATTTCCCAAAAATTATCCTTATCTCCCATTTTGAAAATACGATTTAAGGGAACTCCTTCCTGATTATGCCAAATGGATTTTGCTTCCTCATCGCTCTCATGAACGGTGACTAGCAATTTTTCCTTAGGAATTTTTAATTCTGATGTTAAAAAACTCCAGGCAAAGTGAATGGCATCTTTTTTAAAATAGTCACCAAAGGAAAAATTACCCAACATTTCAAAAAATGTATGATGTCTTGGTGTAAATCCCACATTATCTAAATCATTATGTTTTCCGCCTGCTCTCATGCATTTTTGAACAGTCACAGCGCGAGAATGAATCGGTTTTGCTGCTCCAGTAAAATAGTCTTTAAATTGCACCATTCCAGAATTTGTAAATAGTAGTGTGGGATCATTGCTAGGAACAAGTGAAGACGATGGTAATTCTTTATGTCCATGACTAGAAAAAAATTGAATGAATGCCTGTCGTAATTCCTGGGATTTCATTAGCGGTCCTCTGAAAATTAAATTAGCTTATTTTGAGTAGAATATTGGGAATATTAGGACTTTAAAACAAAAAAAGGAAACTCCTGTTAGAGAGTTTCCTTTTTTTTGTAATGAATTAATTTTTGGATTAAAGATTAGTGTTTTCTAGGTCTCCATCCGCCACCTTGATTTCCACCGCCACCACCAAGGACAGTTTGCAATTTTTTCTTAATATATCCACCTTTTGTCACATCTTCTCCACGGCAACTATCGTTAGCACAGATGTTAGATACTTTACATCCACCCTCAGAAACAAAGTCAGTTTCTCCTCTAACGAGAACTCCTTCAACCTTTCCATTGCTTGGATTGATAACTGCTGAACCAGAATTTCCACCGTAGGTATCAAGGTTAGCAACGAAATATCCCTTTGCATCATCACTTGTTCTAACTTGTGCTCCACCAGAAACTTTTACTGGCAAGCCGCTTGGATGTCCAATCACTACAACTTCATCACCCTTTGAAAGATTCACGTTTGTAGATAATTCAAGTGGTTTTCTGTGAGTGATTTTTTTATCAATTTTTACTACAGCATAATCAGCACCATTTGAAGAATTTAATTCACGGCTAATAATTTTTTGACATTTAACTACGTCTTGAGCAGGAACTGTTGTTACAGCCTCAGTTTCAGAATTCATTTGGAAACCAAAAACAAAACTTGTGCTTGAGCAATCGTTTTCAGATTTTATACAGTGACCTGCTGTGAGAACAAGATCAGGTGCGATAAGTGATGCTGAGCAGAAAACAGCAGTTGGTTGAGAATAAAATCTTTCTTTTTTACAGAGGCGCATGCCAGTTCCATAATTTTCTGTATTCAGTTTTGCCTTTGTGCCATTTTCTATAAAAGTAATGTCTGTATTACTTAATACACCTGCAGTACTTTTTGCAGCTTCAACTAATTGCGCGTCTCTGACATCGTAAATATCAAGACGATTATCCTCTCCATAAATAACTTTTTGTCTTTGTGAAAAAGCATTTACAGAAACTAATAATAAAAGGGAATAAAAAATAGATAAATAAACTCTCATGACAATCCTTTGTTTGAGATAACACAATCCTTTGTGCCTCGATGAGGTTAATATTTATTTTTCTTTTTTATTACTAAAGTGTAATTAAAGACTTTCTCAAATATAATTACATGTCGATTTCGTCATGCATTAATTTTTTCCACACTTTTTTGATTTCAGAAATTTCATGACCTTTGTAGATGAGGTGGCGATAAAGTTTTTCTTTAAAAGTAAGAGGATTAGATTTTATTCTTTCGAGAAAAAGTTGTTTTGATTTAAGAAGATAGTTTAAAATATTTTTGGATTCATCAATAGTCTCTGACTCAATGTTTGATTCCTGATTAATAAAGTCTGAGTATTTTAAATTAAGAATTTGTAATTTGTTTTTTATTTGGTGTGGGCCTATACCTTTCATTTTCCATGAAAGAATTTTAGATTTGGCATATTCTTGATCGTTTAAGTATTTTTTATCGGTTAATTCTAAAATAACTTGATCTATTAAGTCTGGGCTAAAATCTAATGATTTTAATTTGTCTTTGAGTTTTTTTGTGAAGTAGGCCCTCCTCGAAAGAAGAGAGAGGGCCCTTTGATAACAATTTTTATATTCCAGATTCATGAAAAATTATTGAAGTTTAGATTTTCCTTCCTTTTCCTTTTCCTTATCTTTTCCAATTTCTCTGTGATTTTTTTCTTTTTCAGGATTTAAATCATCAGCAAGAATCGCAGCACCATCATGTAATTTATATTTTTCTAATATTTGATTTTTGATAGTGAGAAGGATTGCTGGATTTTCCTCAAGGAATTTTTTAGAAGCATCACGTCCCTGGCCAAGTTTTGTATTTTCATAGGAGTACCAAGAGCCGGCCTTTTCTACGAATTTTTCCTTAACACCTAAATCTAAAAGGTCTCCTGTTTGAGAAATTCCTTTTCCATAGAGGATATCAAATTCAGTTTCTCTAAAAGGTGGAGATACTTTATTTTTTACAACCTTAACTCGCGTTGTACTTCCAATAATTTCTTCTCCATCTTTGATTGTTCCAGTTCTTCTAATATCAAGCCTTACTGAAGCATAAAATTTAAGGGCATTTCCACCAGTAGTTGTCTCTGGACTACCAAACATAACGCCAATTTTCATTCTTAATTGATTAATAAAAATGACAGTTGTGTTTGACCGAGAAATTGATCCTGTTAATTTTCGAAGTGCTTGAGACATAAGTCTTGCTTGTAAACCCATATGTGAATCACCCATGTCGCCTTCAAGCTCAGCTCGCGGAGTAAGGGCAGCTACAGAGTCAATAATGACTAAATTTACAGCACCCGAACGAACTAACATATCTGTAATTTCTAATGCTTGCTCTCCACTATCAGGTTGAGAGATGAGCATATTAGTCGTATCAACGCCTAGTTTAGATGCATATTGAACATCTAATGCGTGTTCTGCATCTATGAAGGCAACAGTTCCACCTATTTTTTGACATTCAGCTGCGATGTGAAGTGTCAGCGTGGTTTTACCAGAAGATTCTGGCCCATAAATTTCCACAATTCTTCCCTGTGGAATTCCGCCAATTCCTAGAGCTAAATCAAGAGATAAGGCACCCGTAGGGATTGCTGGAATTTTTTGAATTTTTTGGTCGCCCATTTTCATAATGGCGCCCTTACCAAACTGTTTTTCAATGGCACCAAGGGCCATTTCTAGAGCTTTTTTGCGATCCCCATCGCTAATATTGGAAGACAAAGGATTACTCTGTTGCTGAATCATGAAACCTCCTAAAGGATTGTTGGTGTTGTTTGGAGACGAATTTAAGTTAAAAGAATTGTCTCGATGATGAAGTGGAAATGCAAGCAGATAGAGTAGGTGTTTTTACTAAGCGTATGAAAAGATAAAGAAATTTAAAAATAATTTACCATAAATAAAAAAACCTACTGCCCCCTGAGATTACTGGCGGCTGGGTTAACCAGTCTGAATTGAGTGAAAACCCCAATAGAAATAGGAGTAGGAAAAATTCTAGGATTAAGACCGCAAGGGTTATTAAAAATACTAAATGCATTCATATTAAATATTTGTAATGTAATTTCTTTCATATGCATCTCCTATTATAGTTATAGCAATTAGAAATAGTTCTGGATTAGATGAGGAGAAAAAAACTGACAAATAGAATGAAATTGTCAAAAACGCACTATTTCTATAGGTCTGATCAAATTAAAAACAAGTAGGAGGAGTGATTATTATGATTTAAGAAAGTAAGTGTAAGTGTGAAAAAAGTAAGTAATTTAAGTATCTTAAAAGGCTAATCACTAAATATGTAAAAAGGGCAGCCACCAAATCATCGGCCATAAGAGGAAGAGCGCCCCTTTTTTGATCCACAAGATATATAGGGTAGGGTTTTACAATGTCAAAAAATCTAAAGATTGAAAAAAGGAGAACAGTTTCAATAATTGAAACTTTGCCTAGAATACAAAAAAGAAAAAAAATCGCCACCACTTCGTCAATGACAATCCAAGATGGGTCTTTGTCTTCAGGGTGGGTAAGTAAATAAATTTTAATTCTCCAGAGGGAAAGTCCTAGAAGAAAAATCGTCATAAAAAGAAATAGGAAAGTATTTAAATCAACTAACAGCCTTGCTGTAAGGGTTGCGAGGAGACTTCCAGCTGTACCAGGAGCATATTTCGAAAATCCCACACCAAAAAAACTGAGTAGAATTTTGTCAAAATACAAGTAAAATTTTTCAAAAGAAGTTCTTTGCATTTTTATATTACTCCAGTGATACTTTGCCATGGCGGAACTTTCAAATCAAACCACAAATTCACAATCAAATTTTTTTGAACAATATCATTTTTCCTGGGAAATTTTAGATGTGTTTCTCGAGGGAAATTCTGCTCTGGATATTTATTCATTCATGGGACAACTTCGCGGGGAAGAAAATGTAGCCTCCTTTTTATCTGGATACGGATTTAATTTAGACAACCCAGTTTTAAGGGCTGAACTTTTTGGAACCTATCAAGAAGCACTGCAATTTATTAAACGTTATTTTTTAAAGGAAGGTAATATTGATGGGCTTGATTTAGCTATGCCACCTGAATTTAATTTAATCACTGATGTTAATCAATTATTCCTACTTGCAACGCGAGAGCATACTGAAGTTGATAAAATTGAAATTTCTCTATGGGCAGGAGTTGTTTTAAAAGTCATGCATACTTTTTTACATGCAGATAAGGATTTAAGACATCGTTATTTTAGTGCCATTCAAACTCAAATTTTTGATCGCTTTTATAAAATCATTAACCGAGACAACAATAATAATTTATTTTTAGGCGACGAGCATTCCCATTACAAAGTTCCTTTAAAGGAATTTGTGACTAAGTCCAAAAAATCTAGGGAATCCATCATCATTAAACTTCTTCACAAAAAAGAAAATGTGGCAGAGGAACTTTTTGATCGAATTGGGATGCGCATTATTACTCACACAAAATTTGATTGTATGCGAGTCATTAAATTTTTAACCGATCACTTCATATTAGTTCCTCATAATATTAAACCAAGTCGATGTATTAATACTTTATTTGATATTAAAAAATTAGAAACATCTTTGAAGGCATTATATAAAACAGCAAAAAAAGAATCCTGGGACGAAGCAAGGTATTTAAAAGAAGCAAATATCGTTTGTGAAAATTCTGCACCAGAAAATTCTGGTCAAAAAATGGATAATCAACATTCCTTTAAGGGGTATAAGGCCATTCATTTTACTTCGAGACAACTCATTCGTTACACCAATCCATTCATGAGGGAATTTAATAAGGTCAAAAAATGGGCCAAGGAAAATGGGGAAAACGAAGCTTCATCGATGATTTTAAAACTCGATACTTCCACGATCTCGCGAGACCTTATGTTTTTTTATCCCTTCGAAGTTCAGATCACTAATTATGAAAGCTATATTCAAAATACCGAGGGCGAAGCATCGCATAAGGAATATAAATCCCAGCAGGTAAAGACCGCGATTCGGCGATTGTTTCTTCCGCTACTTAAACTTAAAAATATTGAATTTTAGTAATACGATTTTTAAGCATCACCAGCTTGGTTACCTGGAATTGGACTAAGATAATTTTTTTTTCTTTTTATAACGTCTCCAGTTCCATTATCTTTACCTTCTGGCCTCTTAGGAGTAAGAATTGAAATCTGTGAATTGTATATAATATTTTCGTATGTACATTCACATTTAGAAACTGGATCAGTCTCTGCTCCATTAAAGTTTCTTGTGCATATTATTTGAATTTTTTCATTATTCTTATCTTTTACTTCATTCGAAATGTTCGTATAATATTGACGTTTATTTTTTTTAAGATCAGAAGCCTGTGAAAAACTAATAATTTTGCCATTAAAATGTTTTTGATTGCTTTCATCTCCTGCTGGATTACTTTTTGGGGTTAAAGTTATATGACATTTTGATGCATTTTTAAAAAGATCACTTTTGGAGCTTTTTTCAAAACATAGGTCAGATGTTTGTGCAAATGTCTTATAAGTTAATATTAAGATTATAGAAAAATTGATAATTATTTTCATTGCAAAACCTTTTTTAAAAAATAAATTATTTTTAACATAATTAAATGTTAACGCAGAAAGGATATTTTTTTAAGTAAGAGTAAAAAATTTCATTTTCAAAATTACGAGTGGTTGATTTTAAGTAATTGTTGAATGAGTTGGGCGGGTAAATCACCCTCATTTATTTTTTTTGCTTCTTCTTTATAGACATCAATAATAGTTGAGCTCTTTATTTTTTCAAAACCTAAAATTTTTAGGGAAAATTGAGTGCAACGAAATTGATCATTAACTTTTAATACTGCTGGAAGCGTTGCTTTTTTTTCATTAACCCAAACAGCACCCTTATAGTGTCCACCTTCAATCATTAAGTAGTTGTCCTTATAAATACTGAGAATAAGCGGAGGATGAGTATAACAGCAAAGGAGCAGTCCTTGAGGCCCACCAATTGAAATTTGGTTCCAGTCGTATTTGTGAATGCCTAGTGGATCGGGAGTGTCTGATTGAGTGACTTCAAAATGGATCATTATATTATTATAACATAATGTTTTAAGGGGTTTCGAAGGAAAAATCTTCCACTTCGTAACTAATATCTCCCTTTGGAGCTTTAACAATAATTTCGTCACCAGCTTCTTTTCCGATGAGAGCTTTTCCTAGTGGACTATTATAGGAAACTTTGTTCGCTGATCCTTGAACTTCATCTTCTCCCACAAGTTGAATAGTGAAGGAGGCATTTTTTCTATGATCAAAAAGAGTGACTGTTGCGCCAAAAACAATTTTATCACTTTTAATTTTAGTGATGTCGATTACTTGAGCTTTGGAGAGTTTGTGTTGGATTTCTCCAATTTTCCCCTCGATATGAGATTGTTTTTCTTTAGCTGCATGATATTCAGAATTTTCTTTCAAATCTCCATGGGCACGAGCTTCTGCAAGGGCAGTTTTGATTGCTTCACGTTCAACTTTGATGAGATTTTCTAATTCATCATCAAGTAATTTTTTTCCAAGAACAGTCATGGGAAATGTCATATGGTAAATTCCTAATGTGTTATAGATTTTTAAAGAGTGCTTTCGCTTTTTCTAGGACATCTTCTTTGCTTTTACCAGGTGCGTTTTCATAGGTAAGTGTCATGAGGCGATAATAGTTACAAAAATTTCCCTTAGTTTTTTCCACAATTCTTTCTGCCTGACTTTCTTTGCAATCATTATAGGAACTTGTATCGTAGTGAAAACATTGTTTGCAGCATCTAAGTTCTGCTCTGCAGTGATCGCAGGTTTCAGATCTTGAAATGACTGTTCCAGGAGTAAATTCTAAAATTTTTTTGCAGCTATGACAGGTCGTTTTCATTCAAATCCCTTAGTAATTCCAATTTCTAAACCATCAATGTGATTTCCATCGAGCTCATTAGGTCCTGGATTAGAGGAACTATAGGGAGAAAAATAAATGATTGGTTTATTTTTACTATTATAATAATCAATTGCTTGTTTAAGATTTGCCTCATTATTATGTTGCATGGTTTTATTAAACAAAAAATTGACAATAATCAAACTTATTCCTGTGGTCAAGAGTATGCGACTACTATAGACGCCGGTTTTATCCTTATCTACAGTTAAGCTCAATATGCTCATGGTAAAACCAAGTGTACTGAGGAAACTTGATTTTAAACTTGGTTTTGCATTTTCTTGGTAAGTATTTAGTAGCTCTAGTGATCTTGGTTCGTTAGATAAGTATGGACGAAGTCCTTCTCCTTTAAGGGAACTTGTTGAGTCAACTAATACGGTTTGAAAATTAATCACCGCAAGTCTTCCGCAGGATTCACTCGCAAAAATTCGAGTAATATTTAGGAATAAATAGAGGACGAAAATTAGGCACTTCATTAAGGCCTAGTATATCATAATGTTATACCAATGGAATAAATTAACTATGACTCTGAAGAACTTCGGATTTCATCGTCTTCAGATGTACTAAAAGTACGTTCCGGCACCTTAACCTTGTTCTCCTAGTCATAATTAATTTATTGCATTGGTTTTAAATATTAGGAATAAATTATGGATCTTTTGAAAACAACTCTTGGGCTTACTAGAGCGATAAAAAATGTTGGGAGACTAAGAGAAATTATTACCGTTTTTGCAAAAAATGGGCTTGAAGAATTTATTGTAAAAGCAAAAATTCACGAGTTTATTCCAAATTTTGTTTTCCCAGCGGAAAAAAAAATTCAAATGTTGGAAAATGCTAATTTCATTTATGAAAGTAGATGGGGGCAAATTGGGTATAGGTTGCGACTTAGTTTTGAAGAGCTTGGCCCTGCGTTTATCAAATTTGGTCAAATGCTTAGCACAAGAGAAGATTTTTTTCATGAGGATTTTGCAAGTGAATTAAAAAAACTTCAGGATGAAGTTAAGGGAATTACTTATGTTGAAGCCCTTCCAATCATTGAAAAAAATTTAGGAAAAAAAATTCATGAAGTGTTTTTAATAATCGTTGAAAAACCAATCGCTGCAGCATCCATTGCCACAGTTTTTAAAGCAAAACTTTTAAATGGTGAAGATGTTGTCATAAAAGTAAAACGACCAGGAATTGAAGAATTAATTGAAAGTGATTTTAGTTTGCTTGCGCTCATTGTTGATAGAGTGGAGAAGCGTTTTGAAGGTGTTAAATATTTAGGTCTATCGCGGCTTGTTGAAGATTTTTACCAGTCAATAAAATTAGAGTGTAATTTATCAATAGAGAGATTTAACTTAGAAAAATTAAGGGCCAATCAGTTAAATGTTTCTGAATCTAAAACCTTACTAGTTTTTCCTAAGTCCTTTGGTGAATTTAGTAATAGAGATATGTTAGTAATTGAATTTTTAGATGGAATTCCCTTTAAAAATTTAACTCCCAATCAGATTACAGAGGATTTAAAAGAAAAATTGCTCGATTGTGTGCAGCTATTTATGATTTCACTTTTGAAAGATGGTTTTTTTCACGCGGATCTTCACGGAGGAAATTTTTTTTATTTGAGTGACGGAAGAATTGGAGTGGTAGATTTTGGTTTAGTTGGTACATTAAGTCAAAAAAATAGAATTATTTTTTTAAGTATTTTATATCATTTAGTCATGGGCGATTTTGAGACACTTGTTTATGAATTAATTGAGGTGAGTGATTATGAACAAATGCCCAATGCAAAAAGTTTTTCAAGAGATTTAGAAAGAGCTCTAGGTCCCTATCTTGGACTCAATGCTAGCCAAATAAATTCTCCACTTTTATTTAAAGAATTAGTCAAAGTGTTATCATTTCATAAATTATTTTTACCAAGGGAATGGACCTTAATTTTTCGTGCACTGATGACTCTCGATGGTGTGGGAAGATCTCTTGGAGTAGATATAAATACTATGAGTGTTTTAGATAAACATACAAAAGATGTGGCAAAAAATTTAGTGACTAAGGAAAAGTTGATGGAGCAGGGAATGTGGCTTGCTAAAGATATAATGCATTCCACAAAAATGCTTCCAAAACATTTGTCCTGGTTTTTAACAGAATTTTCAAAAAATAATTATTCCATCGAGCTTCGTCATCAGGGTGTGGAAAAATATATTTCAAGTATAAATAATAGTATGCGTTTTTTGGGATTTATTATTTTGTCATGCTCATTTCTATTTATGGGGCTTTTTTTTATAGATAAAACGATTGAGTTTTCTTTTTTAACTCAAGCAGCTCCCACCTATATTTCATGGTTATTAAGTATTGGCTTTCTACTTACTGCCTTGAGACTTAAATAATGATTGTCAATTTAGAAACCCATGGACATTTATATAATGATTTTTTAATGCTTGTGGAAAAGTCCTATGGTTATGTTGGTGATTTTAGTTTTGCTGAGGATTTTGCTCCTATGCTATCAAGAGACAATTTTAAAAATTGTTGGATGATTTATGAAAATGAAGAAGTAAAGGCCACCATTGCCTTTAAAAAAAAGGTGATTAAGCTTCATAGCGAGCATCCAATTATATTTATAGGTGGAATTGCAGTTAAAGAAACTCAAAGAGGTAAAGGATATTTTAATCGCCTATTTAATGGGACTATCGCGCATTATGAAAATGTTGCTTGGCTGGGGCTATGGAGTGAAAAGAAGGAGTTGTTTGATAAATATGGATTTAGTCCTGCATTTAATCAATATTTTATAAAACAGGCAGTATCAAGTAGTTTGTCAAATCCTTTTGATATTTTAAGTGGTGAGCTGAGTTCTTTCGACTTAGATTCATGGAAAAAATTATATTCATTTTCAGTAATGCGTTCTGCCGATGACTGGAATGAGGTTCAGAAAATTTTAAAAAAAGAAATTTATGTTTTGAAAAATGCTAATGGAGATTGGATTTTTTATGCCATCAAAAATAAGGGATTTGATCTTCAGAATGTATTTTATGAGTGGGGTGGAATAAGTATGGAAATTATTAGGAATAATTTAAAAGTTTGCGAGGGTCTTGGAGATATTTGGGGAGATTTTTCTCTAAATGATATAAAAATTTTCTCTGAATATTCTCAGGGAGCAAATCTAAGTTTAAAAATTGGGAATAGTTCCATCTATAAAAAATGGGAATTAGAATGGGCTGAGTGGTCAAAGAAAAATTGTTTTTTAATAAGCGGTCTTGATAGTATTTAGAAATTCTACAAATATTTTTTTAATTCAATCATTCCAAATTTAGCCAAAAACCAATTTAGATAAATAGAGAATTGAAGTGCCAACATTTCTTGTCACATATCATACATATTATTAGATGCTTACGTCTCAATCTGGATGTTGTTTTAAACTGTTAATAGTAATTAAAACATTATTCAAAAGAAATATAATGAAGTTTTTTTATAGCAAAAATGTAATATTAAATATGTTGTTGCTTGTTTTTTTCACATCATGTGAAGGATTGAAGAACAAAGAAGAGGAACAATTAAAACCAAATGATGTGATTTGTGGGCCATTTTTTGTTTCAGATAATAATTGTTCTGAACTTTTAGGAATACCTAAAGGAAAAAATTTGGGCATTCATGAGGCAGAACTAAAATATAAAATTTCAAGTTTTGAAGATGTCTTAGGTTCATTTTGTGGATTTGAGCGTCAGAAATTTATTTCATATCAGTCAATAAAAGAGAAATTTGTTGAGCAGCCAAATGCAGTAAAACAATTTTTATTATCAAATAATGGTCCAGTTGATTCGGTGTATTCAGTTGCTCAAGCTAAGGAAAAAATAGATGAATACTGTGTTTCTGTAGGAGGAATAGTTATTCCAAGTAACTTAATCCTAAAAAACATTGAAACTGAAATGAGTTATGATCAATGTTATTTCCCTGATGAATCAGTTATCTCAACGAATATGCTCTATGAAGGTGCGCGTTCTAGCTTACAATTAGCTAATTATTTAACAGATCTTTACGATCTTCCTCGGATCGAAAAGGGTAACTAAAATATCAAATAGGTAAAATAACCCTCTGGGTTGTCGAGCTTGTAATTTCTTCGTCAGTTAAGACTTACTGTAGCCTGATCTGATTATATATCACATTTTTACTATTTATCTGGTGGCAAACTCTTACGGAGGGAGTGATTCATCATTATGTGCGAGCCAAAAATATTCATGGCAGCTTTTTTATTATGTTGAGAACAATATATTCTTAAATTAGAAGAGTGATGTGTTCCTCCAAGAGCACGGGGCAGTATGTGATCTACTTCTAAATATTTGGTGCTAGAGCAGCGCTTCCCAGTTTCTGATTGAAATTCACATTGATGATTTGCTTTTGCAAGGAGAATGGATTTTGTTTTAGCTGTTATTATTTTATTGTCATCATTAATTTTAGAATTAGGAGTTAATTTTTCATCAAGTAATAATTCTAAAATACTCTCTAGTTCAATATTTTGAGGGAGGTTCAGTTTGCGTCTTAATTTTTCCATTTTTTCCAGGATTTTAGGTTTAACTTTTATATGATGATGGGTTTCTTGAAGTGGTTTTTTACCTCTGAGTAGGTCTCCCTCTTTTTTGGCATCACTTTTTGAGAGATTTGAAAACTTCATTGATAATTTTAAAATACTCTTATCATTTTTATAAATTTCTTTATTTTCCTTAATCACTAATGAGACTTGATGGGCAGCACTTAGATTTAGATCCCCGCTTACAAGCATCATTTTTATTTTAGAACTGTGTCCAAGTTCTCTCGTCACATTAAAATAAATGGCTGCTTGTGCTTCTGAAAATTTCAATACTTCAACAACATATCTAAATAAACTTGGATAAGCCAAATCGCAATATAATTTTCTCTCATTAATTTCTTTTAATAATTCCATGAGTACTACCACTTGATGGCGAATATTTTTAGAAATAAGAATTGCTTCATTTAGTAAAGCAACACTTGTTAAATGTTTATAGTTCATAAAATTCTCCTTAGTTTTTTTCATGATACCACCATTTTGAGAGCAAAAAATGGCGCCTTAAACTGCTGTAATTAGAGCGAAGAAAATGGATGGAGCATCCTGAGATAAAAGTGTGAAAAATTATTACCTAGACGAGAAATGACGCTTGTGAAATCGATTACATCATTAAATCTTCATATGATTTGTCCTATCCTTGCTCTGCGCTATCTCGCTTCTCGCGCCCTTGTCCTACCCATGCTCAGCCCCCCCTCGCTGCACCTGTAAGATTCATTTTTTATAACAACGGAATTTCCACCAAATTTAGATTAAGTAGGAAATCCAAATGAAGATTTTTTAAAAAAAATTGTATTTTTTACATTCAGTCATTCATTTTTTTATCCACTAGTGACTTGAAAAAAATATTCTGCTACATATCACCAGCGTTGTTTAAATTTATAGAAAATTATTTTCGGAGGATTAATCATGAAATTGTCAAAACTAGCTGGCTTAATTTTAGTAATGACTTTAATAAATACAATTGTATTTGCTCAAAGTGTTCCAAAGCAAAAAGATATTGTTAAAAATAATATTCCAGCATTTTTTGCAAAATTGCCAAGTACAGTTGCTTCGATGTTTTTAAGTTCAACTAAATTTGATGATTTTGCATTGATTGCGAATGAACATGCCAAATATAAAAACGGTAATAAACTAAATAGTCCCTTTTCAAAAGTTTTTGGAGCAAATGCAAGTAAAAGATTACCTTTAACTCAAAATAGTTTGCCCTTTTATAATTCAAGTTCAGATATGGCTGAAGTTGTACAGAGTGATTATGGGTTTTGTGCTGGATTTTCAGTGGTCATGCGTCAGTTAAATATGTTGGCATTTTTTGATCCAAATAATCAATTTGATGCTTTGCCTGATGGGGCAGTAAAAGGAAACGAAATATGGGTTAAATTTTTTAAACACCAATTAGATTTAATTATGACTGGACAGCCTGCTTTAATCCCAATGTATGCAAATTTGAATGCATTTGCTTCTGAAGAAGTTTTTGGAAAATATATTAAGCAGTTAATTGTAAAAGCTTGGGCTGAATTAAACGTAAGTTTTAAGGGATTGCATATGCTTAGTTCTGTAAAAAGAAAATCTACTCCAGAAAAATTAAAAAAATTAATTGCAGAGATTGAGCTGGCCCACAGCATGAATTACAATCCAATTGTTTATGCTTCTGCTCCTAATAAAACTGTATTTAATCCCGAGCAATGGATACATGTCTTACAAGTTTTTAAAGTTAATAAATTAGCTGGCGGTAAAAAAGTAGAATTATTTGTTTGGGATCCCAATGTGCCAGCAGCAAATCAATTAAATTTTCCTAATGTGTTGGGATTAGACTTAGAAACAGGCGCAATTACCTATCAATCTTTTAGAGATCTTGCCGAGATTGGTGTTCTTCCTTATGAAACTGCGGTAATTGGAAAAATTGTTTCTAAAACACTTAAATCGGAATTTTGTTTAAAATACACTTTAAAGTCTTCTTCAAATAAGATTGATGATGTTAGTATTTGTAGTGCAAGAGCACAAAATCTCAAATATTAATTTTAGTTATTGGGATTCTAAATATTTAAGATATTAAAAAAATCAAAATGGGAAAATTATTCCCACTATGGTTGGTCGAATATTCATAAAATCAACTTAGTTAGTTTTAATCCGTTAAGCATAACGCCGCTATGAAAGATCATAGGGCGTCTTGAAAATGATTTTCGAGACAGCCACATCAGGGAGGATGTGAATGGGGCTTAGGATTAACACCAATGTCTCCTCATTAAACGCCCAGCGTAATTTGAGGCAGACAGGATTGGCGCTCCAGCGTTCATTGGAGCAACTATCCTCGGGGTATCGTATCAACAGGGCCGGAGACGATGCCGCGGGACTAGCAATTTCCGAAAATTTACGAGCACAGATTAGAGGTCTAGGCCAGGCCGAAAGAAATGCGCAGGATGGTATTTCCTTAGTGCAGATTGCAGAGGGTGCCCTTTCAGAAGTTTCAAACATTATGATTCGTCTGAGAGAGTTAGCAGTACAAGCAGCATCTGATACTATTGGACCAAACGAGCGAAAGTTTCTTAACGTAGAGTACGAACAGTTGATTTCCGAGGTCGATCGAATCGCCAACAGTACTGAATTTAACAGTGTGAAACTTCTTAACGGAACTGGAGCAGTGTTAGATATTCAAATTGGTACTCGCAATGATCCAATTTCAGACAGGTTAACTTTTGATGCTTCAGCTGCTGATGTAAACGTCGCTGCTCTAGGATTAAATTTAACTTCGGTTGCAGACAAGATTTCTTCACAGAACTCTTTGGCGGCAATTGATCAATCTATTTTGATGGTTTCTGGAATTAGAGCAGATTTTGGTGCACTCCAAAATCGATTGCAATCGACTATTAACAACATTTCCATCAGCACAGAAAATTTGTCGGCAGCAAATTCGCGTGTTCGAGATGCAGACATTGCAGCAACAACTGCAGAGCTCACTCGAAACAACATTTTGATGCAGGCGGGTACATCAGTGCTAGCACAAGCAAACAAAACTTCAACAAGTGCATTAGGATTAATTTCCGCGGCGTCACAGGGCTAATGGATAGCGTTGTGATGTTGTTTGAACTTGAAGAAATTTTGAATGATTGTCTTTGTGAAAGCGTTGATGAATTGCCCACTCCTGCATGGTGGTGATGACCTTTAATCACCGAATAGTGGAGTGGAATTGAACTTAGTGTTTAATAGTTTTAGGGAAAGAACTATTAACAAAAAAAATATACTGTCATGATGACGGAAAATTTACACAGGAGGTGTTTGAATGTTTAAGGGAGGATAAATTATGGGATTAAGAATTAATACTAATATGGCCTCAATCGCCGCTCAGCGTGCGATGAAAATTACGGGCCGAAATTTAAACGATAACTTTAGAAAACTTTCTACTGGAGAAAGAATCACGCGTGCATCTGACGATGCTGCGGGCCTTGCAATAAGTGAGAATTTGAAAGCACAAATTCGCAGTTTTAGACAGGCCAGAAGAAACGCGGAAGACGGAATTTCACTAGTACAAGTTGCTGAAGGATCTTTAAATGAAATTTCGAGCATGATTATTAGATTAAGGGAGTTAGCAGTGCAAGCATCTTCAGATACAGTTGGCGAAACCGAGAGAAAATTTTCTGATGTTGAGTATCAGGGGTTAAAGGAAGAAATAAATCGTATTTCTCAAGCCACTGAATTTAACGGAAGAAAATTATTGAATGGTTCTGGAGGAGTTTTTGACATTCAAGTGGGATCAAAAAATAATCCACTAGAAGATCGAATTACATTTAACTCTTCTGATGTTAACGCCACTTTGGAGTCGCTTGGAATAACAACTGTTAGTGTTGGAACTAAGGAAATGGCACAAAATTCCTTAGCAGCACTAGATCGCGCTCTCTATGTTGTGAACGAGTCACGTGCAAAACTTGGTGCTCTACAAAATAGATTAGTTTCAACTTCAACTAATTTAGATGTAACAGATGAAAGTTTTAGTGCTGCAAATTCACGAATTAGAGATGTGGATATGGCTTCTGAGACAGCAGAACTTGCAAAAAACAATGTGCTTGCTCAGGCGGGAACTAGTGTTCTTGCTCAGGCAAATCAATCGGGTTCATATGCATTGAAATTATTAAACGGTTAAACACTAAGTAATAGACCATTCCCAACCCTTTGCGTCGAATGACGCAAGGGTTTTTTTATTTTTTTCATGTTGAAAAATAAACAATGTTTAAAAGCGTATTCAGTTAAAGGACTAAATAGAAATCCTGAAATTCCCCCAAGTAAAATTAAAATTGAATAAGTAAGTAATTAAGTAAGTTAGTATTCAATTTTTTTTATATTATTTAATCGTAATATTGTAAAATGTGCTGCAGCCCAAGAAGGTATGAAAATATTAATAATGGGTATACTAATAAGAATAAAAAAAAGCCCACCAGAGAAAGTGTAAGAGAAAAAGTTTTTTAGATATTCTCTACGGCACTCACTTGCCTTGATAAAGTGTCTACTCCAGGAATAATCAATAAATTGGATGGCCACTAACATAAAATTAAAAATGAGTGTTATCGGTAAGAGTAAAGGAATAAAACTAAATGAAAGTGCTAAGATACTGGCGATTATAATAAAAAATATTTTTTTAGCTTCATTAATAAAAAAACTTGGAAGTTTATTCCAGATACTTGTAGTAGAATTTTGAGTAAGGCCAAGAAATTCTTTTTCCACAGATTCGCTAATAAGATCATTAAATGGAGCACCAATTAGTGAAATAATGAGGACAAAAGTAAAATTCACAAAGAAAAAACTTAATATGCTAATGATGGCCACTAATAGCCATTTAATGATTATGCCCCAAGAATCTAGTCCAAATTTAAGGACGAGCCATGGTTGTAAATGATTAAGAACCAAATCAAAAAAATAATAAAATCCACTTCCGTAAAAAACAAGGCCTAGTATCAGTGGAAGTAAAATGAGGGGCCATCTTTTTTTACTTCCCCAGAGAAAACTAAGACTAAAAAATAGGGATGCAATTGATTTCATCTGATGAAAACCTTATAAGTTATTTATTATTATTTTCTAATGTAAAATAATCAAAGGGAAATTGCAAAAATCTGAATTCATAAAGCTTAGCAAAGTGATCAAGCTCAGCTTCTTCAGCTGGAATGCTAAAAACTAGCTCCTCTAATTCCTGCCAAGAAAGGAAATCAAAGGCCAAATCAGTAAGGACTTTTTTATCGCGACAAAATTGGAATTTTTCCTTGGCTTTTTTAATCATGCCCTGGGCACCAATAATTTTTTTATCCCGGAAATGAACCATGCAAGCAGCAACTTGAATCACCGCCCAATAAACGTATCTCGCGGGATCGTTGCGATCTTCTAGCCAAACATCTTCAAGTTCTTCATGACATTCCCAATAGTGTTGATCGTTAAAACATTTAATTCCAGCAGTCATTTTTCCCAGGTGATCAACGCTAAATTGACCATAGGGATAATTTTTATGGACCCAATGGGGAAACATTTTAATTAAATTCCTAGAATGGAAAGACCTGCATCCACATAAAGAACTTGCCCTGTAACACCTAATGAAAGATCAGAAGCTAGATATAATGCTGTGCGTGCAACTTCGTCTTTTGTCACATTTTCACCGAGGGGAGCCTTTTCTTTTGCGGCATGCAATTTATCTTTAAAGCCAGAAATTCCAGAGGCAGCAAGGGTTTTAATGGGACCTGCTGAAATGGCATTAATCCGAGTTTTTTGTCTTCCAAGATCAACGGCAAGATAGCGAACAGAGGCTTCTAGAGCGGCTTTTGCAACTCCCATCACGTTATAATTAGGAATAACTTTTTGGGAACCATGATAGGTCATTGTAAGCACTGAAGAATTCACATTCATGAGTGGAGCAAGCACATTGCAAAGCCCAACTAGTGAATAGGCAGAAATATCGCAGGCTTTTATAAATCCCGCGCGTGAAGTGGCCATAAAATCTCGAGATAAATCTTCTCGTTCAGCAAAAGCAAGGGAGTGAACAAGTATATCAAAATTATCCCAATGTTTTTGTACAACACTAGGTAGTCGCTCAAAATGAGAGTCTTCAGAGACATCCATTTCAAAGGTAAAATCTGCACCAAGAGTTTCTGCAAGGGGATCAACGCGTTTTTTTATGGCTTCGTTTAAATAACTTAGAGCAACGCTTGCGCCATTTTGCTTAAGAACTTGGGCCATACCCCAGGCAAGTGAATAGTCATTTGCTACACCAAAAATAAGTGCTTTTTTTCCTGCTAGTAGATTCATTTGTGCTTTCCTCGCTTTTCAAAAGATCGAACCACGATAATAATGGGGATTCATCAGTATAAAAAGAAAATTAGGAAAAATATGGACCGTCTTAGTTTAGTTCCTTCCTATTTATCACAATTGGCAACCTATCAGGCCGGTAAACCCATCTCTGAAGTGGCAAGAGAATACGGTTTAACGCGCATATCAAAGTTAGCAAGCAATGAAAATCCATTTGGTCCTTCACCTTTAGCTATAGAGGCCATTAAAAATCATTTTCTTGATCTTCATCGATATCCCGATATGTATGCCTATGATTTACGTCAGGCACTTGCACAGAAGTTTCAATTGAAAATGTCTAATATTGTTCTTGGGAATGGTAGTGAAGGAATTATGGGCTATATTGTCCGTGCTTTCCTTGGTGAAAATCAGGAAGTTTTATCAGCAGAAAAAAGTTTTGTGGGATTTAAAGTTTTATCTCAGAGTGTAGGCGCAAAACGAGTGACTATTTCTTTAGATAAAAATTTCAATATTCCGGTGGAGGATATGGCAAAAAAAATTACTTCAAAGACGAAGATTATTTACATTGCTAATCCCAATAATCCTACTGGTACCTACATGAAAAAGGATGAATTTGATTATTTAATGAAATTTGTTCCTGAACATGTGCTCGTGATTTTAGATGAAGCCTATTTTGAATACGCTCAATATCTCATGGGAGATTATCCTGATTCCATGGATTATCGATATGATAACGTTATTACTCTTAGAACATTTTCCAAGGCCTATGGTTTAGCTGGCCTTCGCATTGGCTACGGATTTGCCCATGAGGATTTAATCTCTATTTTATTTAAAGTGAAGCTTCCCTTTGAACCTGGAAGTTTAGCTCAAGTAGCAGCACTTGCAGCTCTAAAGGACCAAACTCATTTAGAAAAAACTCTGCAAGTTAATAAAGATCATAAAGAAAAATTAACAAATTATTTAGATGCTCATGATTTTGAATTCATTCCATCAATTACTAATTTTGTCTCAATTAAAACTGGAAGTAAGGAGGCGAGCGAATTTTTATTTCAGGAATTGATGAAACAGGGTGTGATTATCCGTCCTCTGGGAGCCAATGAAATGCCTGATTATATTAGGGTGTCCATTGGAAGTGAAGGAGAAATGGATCATTTTTATGAAGCACTCTCAAAAATATTACCAAATTATAATGTGAAATTTAGGAATTAATTTATGAAAATAACTCACTATAAAAGATCAGGAAGTCAGGGCGAAATTATCAGACTAGCCTTTTTTTTTAATCAAAGTACTTTAGTTGATTGCAATTTTTTGTGGCGTGCACAATTTGAAGATCAGGGAGCTAATAATCCTAAAAGAAAAGCTGCTACTTTTTCGCCAGCACTGCTTAGTGAATTATTACAAGTTCAAGATAATGGAATAGATTTTTTTAAGGAAAGTTATGAGTTATTTAAAACTCTTTCAAGAAAAGGTATTTTAAAAACTCATGATGGAGCTGATATTTCCTTTGATTTAAAAGATCATAAAAATTTAAGTTTAGATAAACCAATTGATTCTATAAATTGTTTCAGAGATTTTTATACCCACGAAAAACATGTCAAAATAGGATTTGAAAAACGCGGTGAACCCGTTCCCGAAGAGTGGTATAAAATTCCAGTTTATTATAAAAGTAATACGGCGGGATTTATTGCCACTGATGATATTATTCCTTGGCCATCATTTACACAAAAATTAGATTATGAGTTAGAACTTGCAGCGGTGATAGGTAAAAGAGGAAAAAATTTAACTGAGGCGAATGCTTATTCCCACATATTAGGTTTTACTGTTCTTAATGACTTATCAGCAAGAGATCTTCAGAAAGATGAGATGAAAGTGCGCCTTGGGCCAAGTAAGAGTAAAGATTTTGCCTCAATTATAGGACCAGTCATTGTAACAAGTGACGAATTTCATTTTCAAGATCCAGATCTTTTAATGACGGCAAGAGTAAATGGAGATATTTGGTCTCAAGGTAGAACTAGTGATTCCTATTATTCCTGGGGAGAGATGTTGGCCTTTGCCTCAAAGGATGAGTGGTTATTACCCACAGATGTTTGTGGTAGCGGTACTGTGGGAACTGGTTGCGGATTAGAACTTGATAAATGGATTCGCCCTGGAGATTTGCTGGAATTAGAAATTGAACAAATTGGCATACTGAAAAACATAGTAGGAATTCCAAATAAATAAAAAAGTAATGTCAAATAAGCAAGGAGAATTATTAAATGGATAATTTTAAAGCCTCTGGAACATATACTAAACAAGCTCACGTGCGAATTCCCGATGGATTATATGAGGAGGAGCACGGACGTAAGGGTTTTTTTGGGAAAGTGGCCCACTTATATCACGAAAATCCATTGACCGGATGGACTAAAATTGAAGGGAAATTGAAACCTCGAAATTTGCCAGGAATTTTTGAATGTGAAGAAGTAAAAAATAAATTTGAAAAAATATTATTTAATCAAGATGTGATTATGTCCTATGCACGTTTTGAAAAAAGTTTTGTAAATTTTTTTAGAAATGCTGACTTTGATGAAATGATTTTTGTTCATGAAGGTGAAGGGAAACTTGAAACAAATTATGGACACTTGGAGATTAAAAAAGGTGATTATGTCATTTTACCAAGGGGAACAACTTATAAATATTATTTAAAAACATTTACAAAATTTGTAAAATTTGAATCTTCCAGTGAATTTGAACAACCTACTCGTGGAATTTTAGGACCAAATGCTCTTTATGACCAAACTGCCATGACTATTCCTGAAGCTGAGGTGGGCACAGAAAAAAATGCAAAAGAATATATTATAGAAATAAAATATAATGGAGAAATAACTAAGGTGACATACCCATTTAATCCACTTGATGTTCGCGGATGGAAAGGATCTTTATATCCATGGAAATTATCCATTTATGATTATTGCCCGATTAATAGCCATAAATATCATATTCCACCATCAGGACATACAACATTTGTTGCCAAGAATTTTGTGATTTGTTCCTTTGTGGCTAGGCCACTGGAACATTCCAGTGAAAAAGTTTTAAAGGTTCCTTTTTATCACATGAATATTGATTACGATGAAGTGCTTTTTTATCACGAAGGTGATTTTTTTAGTCGAGATAATATTAGTGCTGGAGCTATCACTTTTCATCCACAGGGCATTAATCATGGACCTCATCCAAAAGCATTTAAAAAAGCTGATGATAAAACATTTACCGATGAATACGCTGTGATGCTTGATACCCGAAATCCATTGCAATGTTCAACACTTTTTTTAAAATTTGAAAATCAACATTACTGGGAAAGTTGGAAGGAAAATAAATGAGTATGTTTGCCTATGAACCAAAAAATGATTTTGCCTCAAATTACAAATACCTAATAGGAGGTATTTTGCCAAGGCCCATTGCATTTGTTTCCACTAGAAATGTAGATGGATCAAATAATGTGGCACCTTTTTCATTTTTTACCGCCATATCTGCAAGCCCAATGATTGTTGCTTTTTGTCCAATGATAAGATCAAGTGATGGAAAGAAAAAAGATACAGTCATTAATATTGAAAGAGAGAGAGAATTTGTCATTAATATGGTTACTCAAAACATGATTGACCCTGTTAATACTGCTTCAATGGAAGTTCCCTATGGAGAGGATGAGTTTTTATTATCTCAACTTACTCCAATAGATTCATTAAAAGTAAAAGCAAAAAGAGTGAAAGAATCACCACTGCATTTTGAGTGTGTTTTAAGAGACGTTTTAAATTATGGTGATACCCCAGGTTCTGGAAGGATAATAACTGGCGAAGTGGTGCAAGTTCATGCCGATGAAAAAATCATGCAAAATGGTCGAATAATCACACAACTTTTTCAACCCGTGGGAAGAGGGGCAGGTAATGATTGGATTCTCTGTGATCATGTCATTGAAAAAGAACGGCTTATGAAAATGCAAATTCAAAAATAAGTTATAAGTATAATTGATATAACAAAAAGATAATATATGAAAAATAGAATTCTTAATGAGAGTGATTATAAGACAAGATATGAATTTTCGCTTAAAAATCCAGAAAAATATTGGGACCAAATAGCTTCTCAATTTCATTGGAGTGAAAAATACACTGAGGTCTTGTCTGGAGATTTTTCTAATCCACTACAAATGGAGTGGTTTAAAAATGGAAAAACAAACATAACTCTAAATTGTCTGGATAAGAATGTAGAAAAAAATCCAGAAAGAGTGGCAATGATTTTTGAAGATAATGCAGGCAAAAGCACAACTCTTACTTATAAGGAACTACTTCAAGAAGTTTGTTTACAGTGTCACCATTTAGAAAAAGCTGGATTAAAAAAGGGCGATGTCCTTACCATCTATATGGGAATGCGTCCTGAAATAATTATTAATATGTTGGCTGCTGCAAGAATGGGAGCAATTCATTCAGTAGTCTTTGCAGGGTTTTCCACTCTTTCTTTAAGAGAAAGAATTATTGATTCACATTCGAAAATACTTGTCACTCATGATGAAATCAGTCGTGGAGATAAGAAAATTTCACTTGGGAAAATGGCCAATGAAGCTATAAAAGATTTAGATTGCAGTATTTTGATTTATAATAAAAATATAATGTCTCAAGAAAAGATAGAAAATACTTTTTATCCGGCCGTGATTGTTGATTCTAACCACCCGCTATTTATATTGTATACTTCTGGATCCACTGGTAAGCCGAAGGGACTTGTTCACTCTGCTGGCGGATATATGGTTTGGAGCTGTGAAACTTTTCTTCAGGTTTTTGGGGTTGATCCAACACAGGGCGATACTTTTTGGTGTACGGCCGATGCTGGTTGGATTACGGGACATAGTTACGTTTGTTATGGACCTCTATTAAATGGGGTGACTCAGGTGATTTATGAAGGAGTTCCCACTTATCCAAAGGAGGATAGACTTTGGAGTATTATTGAAAAACATCAAGTGACCCATTTTTATACTGCTCCGACTTTAATTAGGAGTTTAATGCCCTATGGGCATGAAATAGTAGAAAAACATAATATGTCTAGTTTGAAAGTTTTAGGTTCTGTGGGTGAACCAATTAATGAAGAAGCCTGGCAATGGTTTCATGAATATGTTGGCAGAAAAAATTGTCCAATTGTTGATACTTGGTGGCAGACAGAAACTGGCGGCATCATGATTTCAAATCTTGCTGGTATTACTCCCTCAGTTCCAACTATGACAACTTTTCCGCTTCCTGGAGTGAAATGTGAATTAAAAGAAAGCTACAAAAATGAACAGGGAGATTTAGTAGGTGATTTAGTTATTTCTAGGCCATGGCCAGGACTTGCTAAAACAATTTGGGGAGACCCAGAGCGATTTATGAAAACTTATTTTTCGAAATATCCTCAAAGTTATTTTACTGGTGATGGTGCGCGATTAGATTATTTAAACCGCTATAGAATTACTGGTCGAGTTGATGATGTTTTAAATGTTTCAGGACATCGTTTATCCACTGCAGAAATTGAAAATTGTATTAATGAACATTCCCTTATTATTGAATCAGCAGTTATTGGGAGACAACATCATGTGAAAGGAGAAGTTCCTATTGCCTTTTGTATTTGCGAGCAAGGTACGCATTTAGATAATGAAATTTTTTTAAAAGAAGTAAATGTTTTGATTCTCAAAATGATTGGCCCTATTGCTAAAATTAGCGAATTAATTATTGTGAAACAACTTCCTAAGACAAGATCAGGTAAAATTATGAGGAGACTTTTAAAAAAGGTCATTGCTGGTGAATCTGATTTTGGTGATACTTCAACTCTATTAAATCCAGATTGTATGAAGGAAATTGTTGAAGTAATAAAGTGATAAAAGAGGAATTAAAATGCAATCATTTCAAATCCAGCACCAAGACCTTTAGCAAGTAAGAAAAAATACACCAGGCATAGGACTGTTTGAAGATAAGACAAAATAATAAATAAACCGTCCTCTTCTAGTGAACCAAGTGTTTGAAACAAAATCATCCAGGCGGGAATTGCATTTGAAAATGGGACTGGGATTGGAAGAGCAAGTAGAATTGCATTTGCAATTAATAGTCCTGTATTGATAGGACGAAATATTCCTTTAAACAGAAAATTCCAGCGTGGATGGATTAAAAAAGCAAGCTTTTCAAAAATACGCTCAGAACCTTCAGCAATTCGAGATACAGTTTTAGCTGCTACTTTTTTTTGAGCCCAAGCATTTGGAATCCAGGGTGGTTTTCTCAGGTAAGCGAGACAAGCCACAAAAGCTATTAATAGCCCAAATGGAGTGGATAAACCAAGCATGGGAATGGGCTGTAAAAAGGGAAGTATCATGAATAAAATTAAAACAAAGTGGCCATCAGGTCCAAAAACTTCGAATATTTCTTTAAGCGTTGGATCTCCCTTTAGACATTTAGCTTCTAGTTCATCTAAGTGATCAAGTAGAGGACCGCGATTATTTTTTGCCATAAGTATTTTCCTGAAAAGTGTTTAATTTAAAAGTGGGATAAAATAATTTTTGCCAAGAGTTGATGTATTTTTTTTGGCAAGATTAACTCTCTTCCTCACATAGGCAGATGGGTAGATGGGACTTAATTTTCTTGGATTTGGAATAATTGCTGCAAGAAGAAGTGCTTCCTGAGAATTTAGAGCGGAAGCCTTTTTTCCAAAATAATATTCTGCAGCAGCTTCTGCTCCGTAAATATGGTGTCCCCATTCAATGATATTAATATAAATTTCTAATATTTCCTGTTTTGATAAAAATATTTCCAAAAGTATTGCAAAATAGGCTTCAATTCCCTTTCGAATATAACTTTTTATAGGAAGTAAAAAAAGATTTTTCGCCGTTTGTTGTGTAATAGTTGATGCGCCAATTTTTGATCTTCGATGAGAATTTCTTTTAATTGCTTTTTTTATAGCTTCCCAGTCAAATCCATGATGATCCTTAAATTTTGGATCTTCTAGAGAAATAATTGATCTTACTAAAAATGGAGAGACATCACTAAGCTCTACCCAGTCCTTTTTAAAACCCTTTACTTGCTTATCTTTATGAATGAGGTTTTCAACGCTACGATAAACCATAAGAGGAGTCATGATGATGGGAAAAAATTTTGCAAAAAAAACTAGGATAAGACTTAGTTCAAAAAATCCCCAAAAAAATAAAATTAGGTAGCGCTTAGAGAATTTAGACATAGACTCTTTAAAACAAAAAAACAGTCATTTGTACAACTAATTTTTAAGCTTAAAATGGATCTCTGTTATTTGAGGGCCATTAGTTTTACGTAAAATTTTAGCATTTTTAATAGAAGCAAGAGCGCTTCGATTTAAAATCTCATAGGGTGAAGATATTAAAATTTTGGCTTTAATATTTAAATTTTCTAATATTTCGTACTGAAGGATCACTTTTCCTTCAAGACCCATTTTTCTGGCCATGGTGGGGTAATTTATGACAACTTCGAGAAAGGGTAAATTTGTAACAGGACTTTCATTTTGAACTGTAGAATTGATTTCATTTAAACTTAGCATTTTAGTTTTCAAAACTTCAATCTTGGGATGATTTTGAATGGTGATTAATTTTGTTTTTTTTTGATGAACTTCAAGTAAAATGGGATTGCTAAAGTTTGATTGCTTTTTAGTGTTATTGGAGTTTTCATTAATAAACTGAGATAAAAATAATCCATGGAAGATTATAGATAATAAAAAACTAATATATAAAACATTAAAAGACATATTTATAGACTAACTCAATTTCTCTGCCATTTGTACTAAACCCAGAAATTTCTTCATAGTCTCTATTAAAAATATTAGAAAAATTTAATTGAATATATTGTTGATCAATTTTTCTTCCAATTGAAAAGTTTGCCAGAAAGTATGCTTGTGCTTTAAATCGAGAAAAACTAAGAGGATCAATATCATCTTTAGTGCCTGCGTAGGTAATTCCACCATTAAAATCATAATCATGCCAAGGATAATTTAAATTACTCATATAAGTGAAATAGGGTTTTCTAAGAAGTTTTTGTGAAGTTTCTAAATTAAGAGTTTTAATTAAATTTATATTATTTTTCCAAGTCCAATCTTGCAGATAAAGTTCAAGTTCAAGTTCATGTCCATAGGTTTTTGTTTTGGCAATGTTATTATATTTATTAGAAACAAAATCAAAATCTATAATGTTTTTAGCGTTGTATTGGAAAAAAGTGGATTCTATTTTATAAGTAGAGGTTTCTTGGCCAATAGTCATTTCCCACTGTAATGATTTTTCTTCCTTTAAATTTTTGTTACCAAAGGAGGAATAGAGTTGGTATAGAGTGGGGGATTTGACAGAATTTCCCACTGAAAATCTTGTATAGGGTGCATGTTCTTCAGAATAAAAAAATTGTTTTAAGGAGGTGCGATAAGTATCTCTAAAATGGGATTTTACACCCACATTCTGAAAGCGATCCCTTCTTCCATTAAGTTGAAGAAATGTCGTATGATGTGAAAGAGTTGTTTCAGCAAAAAAACTCAGAGTATTTTGTTTTTTTTCTGGAAAAAAATCAGGGAATTGTCCCGTAGAATTAGATTGCATCTTATCGAATTGTCCATCGGTTCCAAGGGCATAATTTATGAGGTTTTCATTTTTTGTGAGATGCTGAATGGAAAAAAATGAAGTTGAACCTTTAAAATTATCTCTTTGAGTTGAAGAATCTTGAGCATCTGGATCATTGCGATCATTTTTTTTTCTCAGTTGCGTAGAAAAAAGAATTTTTTGCTCAGCGTTTGAAATGAGCGTATTATAATTTTTAGTTAATTTAGCAAAATGCCATATTTCCTTTGAGGAATAATTAGGATCATCATTTGAAACACCACCTCCACGATCAAGATCATTAATTGAAGAGGAATGTTTATAAGAAATAGAAAGTGGATTCATCTCAGTATTATAATAATTTAATTCCTGTGAGTGTTTTTCAAAAGAATCCTTTTCCGTTCCACCTTTTGCCACTGATATTCCGGGAGATTTTTCCTCAAATAGGGCAACATGAAAGTGTTTTGATAATGAGGATTGAAATTTTATTTTTTTATCCTGCTCGCTTGATATGGCAAGGTCAATGGTTGGTGGAGAGTATTTTTTTGTAATAATATTCATTACCCCACTGACTGCTTGAGAACCATAGATGGCAGAAAGTGCACCCTTAACCACTTCAATTCGTTCAATTTCCAGACCTATCATTTGTGAAAAATTCATCCCTTTTCCCACCTGAGTAGGATCATTAATGGGAACTCCATCAAGAAGCACTAATAATTTATCTGAATCTAGATTCCGTAGTTGAATGGAGGTTTGTTTGCCGGTTCCTCCCGATTGAATGATATTTAAATTATTCATAGCTCTGAGTGCAGATAAGTTATTTAGAGAATATTTTAATTCAATATCCTGAGATTCAATAATGGCAATCGAACTTGTTTCATATTGTGGAGCCCAGGGAATTCTACTGGCGGTTACATTAATGATCTGTGGTGATTGTGAATAAACGAGTATTTTAATTGTGAATAAAAAGTAGATAGAAAGAAATAGATTAATTAACTTAATCATAAAGGCTCCTGCTCGGGAATTAAGTTTTTTAATAGACCGGACTTACCTGACATTAATATATTTTATATTTTATGTAGGATTACCGTTGCGGCACAGCTCTGGATTTTCACCAGATTCCAATTAAAAAACTTTTAGAGATATATTAGGTGATTCAAAATCATATTTTAAATCACCTAATATGTGAAAATGAATTTTTAAAAATTATTGAATTTCAAAACTAATAACTGATGGTAAATGATCTGAGAAACCATCATTCTTAGAATAATCAAATCTAAATGGTTCATATTTGTTATAGTCTATCGAGTCACTTGGCCCAGGATTTGGAGTTTTTCCTGTTTTAAAAGTGGATACATTTCCCTTAGATTTTAAAATAAATAATGGAGCATAAACATTGAATGTTTCGTAAATTGGGAGAATTTTTTTGGAATTTTGAACTTTAACAAAAATTCTATCTAAAGATCCCCATTTTCCACCATGTTTATAGCTTCCTGGAAAAAGCTTAACGCCTAATTCGGTTGCTTTAGATCTCGCATCAACCATTAAGTTTTTCATATATTCAACTGCATTGGGTTTTTCTGTTTCAGTAGTATTAAAGTCACCTGCACTAACGATAATGTCTGATGCCGCTGCGTCTTTAACTGCTTTTTCAACAATTTTTGCGGCAGTCATTCTATCTGCAACTGGGTTAGCTTGGCTTGGCCAGTGATTTGACATAAGTGTTACTTTTACGTTTTTAATTAATAAATTTACCTCGAGTGTTCCGCGTTTAACGCCTTTAGCATCAGCAGGTAAATGAAGCTTTGAAGAAGTGAAAGGAATTTTTGAAATGGCACCTGGATCAATTCCTCTTTTATCTTTTCCTTCAATTAATTGAACATACTTATAACCAGAGTTTGGCATTGTTTTAATTAAGTCATTTAACACTTGAATATTTTCCACTTCCTGCATCATCACAACATCTGCACCTTTTCCGTTATTATAACTAAGAATGGATTTTGCAATGTTTTGTAACTTCTTTTTATAAACAGCATCAGTCCAATCTTTATTAGCGCAATCGCCTTTATTGCCACAAAATGCTCTTGTTTCGTTGGCATAAATTCCTTCCTTTAATTCAAGTGGAAGATATTCATAGTCGTCTGTTCCTTCATCGTGGACTGCATTAAATAAATTTTCAGCATTGTAACTCATCATCGTAAACCGTTCTTTAGATCCTGCGTGAGCCAATACACTTATTGAAAATGTACAGGCAATAATGAGGAGGGATGAGATCATTTTTTTGTTTTGATTCACAATGCAGTCCTTTTATTAAAGTTTAAGCCCATTTGTAAGGGATGTTTTTAATTGAAACTAATATTGAAAATAAGTTAGGCTTAATCTAGTAAAGGAATGATGTCCTGTCTAGGGATATCTATAATAAGCTTTTGTTAAGAAAATTTAAGGATTGAGAAAATGAAAAATAATAATGAAGAAAATGAAAAAGCCTTTAAAAATTTCATAAGTGAGGAAGTTTTGGATAAATTGGGCAGTGCCATTCTTAAGGTCTATCCAAATTTTAAATTGATGGATTTTCAAATTTTAAAAAAAAATCTAAAAAGTTTAGAATTAAAGCAAAGAGTAGAATTGATTTGTGCAAAACTTTTTAAATTATTACCTCAGGATTATAAGATTGCTTTAGGAATTTTAATAGACGCTACAAGAGTAGGAGATTTAAGGGGCTTTGAGTTGTGGCCCTTTACCCATTATATAAATTCCTATGGATTAAATGATTTTACTAAATCCATGGAGGCCATGATGTTTTTTACCCCTAGATTTACGGCGGAATTTTCCATTAGACCATTTTTAAAAAATAACCCAGAGGAAACTTATAATTGGTTAACTAAGTTAATTAGTCACCCTGACGTACATATTAGAAGATGGATTTCTGAGGGAACTAGACCAAGGCTTCCCTGGGGAGGAAATATTGAACATGCCATTAAAAATCCGAAAGCAGGACTACTTCTCCTGGAAAAACTATATCTTGATTCCGAAATCTATGTAAGAAAAAGTGTAGCAAATCATTTAAATGATATTTCAAAGGATCATCCTCATTTAGTTATTAATATATTAAAAAAATGGAATAAGTCTGTTGCTCCAGATTTTAAAGTTCAATTTCAATGGCTAATGAGACATGCATTGCGAACACTCATTAAAAAAGGAGATCTTAATGCATTGGAATTAATGGGCGCTAAAGGGAATTTAAATATTAAAGTTAGTGATATTATTTTAAATCAATCTAGTCAGAAAATTTCTTTGCCTGGATATTTAGATTTTACTTTAACACTGGGTTCAAAGGAAAAAAAGGTTGAGAAAGTCATCATTGATTATGCCATTTATTATAAGAAAAAAAATGGATTGCATGCACCAAAAGTTTATAAGCTAAAATCTTTTTTAATAGAGCCAAATAAAAAAATTGTCATTGAGAAAAAACATTTGTTAAAAAAAATTACAACACGGAAATTTTATCCAGGTGAACACTTTCTCGAAATACAATTAAATGGTAAAAAGATATCAAAAAAAATTTCTTGGAATCTGAGTTTAAAATAAAGTTAAGTAAGTTAAGTTAAGTTAAGTTAAGTTAAGGCCATTGAAGAATTTTTTACAACAGTTTCTTTAATGGCCCTAAAATATTTACCTAATCATTGAAAAATTAGAATTGACATTGATTCTTGCTGGCAAAATCATCAACACAGGCGGTCAATTCCGGAAGACTACAAATTTGGCTAATATTAAATGATGTTTTACACTTATCAAGTGCTGCTCCCACAGTCTTACAAGTTAAGTTTGCTGGAACAGGAGAAACAACTGTTCCACTATCCGGCACACCACCACCAGTACTTACAACAAGTTTTAAAAGTAAACGGTCACAATCAATTGATCCTGATCCCCCTCCAACATTTGAACCAGAAGCACTACCACCGTTTGAAGCATCACATTTTAATTTTAGATCTTCAAGCACTTTGGATAGTTCTGCTGAATATTGTTCTACTTTACTTAACCAAACTGGAAAATCTTGGTTATTAGAATTTTTAGCAATTAGTTCATTTAATTTATTTTTAGTATTTTCTAAAAGAGATATAACGCTGGCAATACTAGTAGCTTGTGTGCAATCAACGGGCGATGAAACTGAGATTACTAAGTCCTCAAGTTTATCCATAAATTCTTGATCAATATTTCCTGCAGAAATATCATCTCCAAGATTTTTTGTTGAAGAACTAGAATCATCTTCCTGAATTCCATTTGATGTCTCATATAAAGATCCGTCTTTTTTTACATTACAAGAGCTCAATGTAAAAATAAGCAATAAAGGTAATGGCATAATTGAGATATATTTAAAAAGTTTTTTCCCCACAGATCCTCCTAGGGCATAAGTACTTATTTTAAATAATATGTTGAAAAGCGAATATTAAAAAACCAATATTTGTGATCTTGGAAAATTAATTAGTTAGATATGAAGCTATCATATAAAAATATGAGGAAATGCCAAGAAATCGTGGCATTTCATATTTTAAAGCATTATAAAAAATTAATTAATCTATTCATTTCCTTAATCGTTTCTTTGCCCAGATCCTTAAAGCCACCAGATAGTCTGAAGATGATATTAAAAACTTGGCCAATATTCATTAAGTTCAAGAGGGGTCTTCTGTTGCGCTAATGAGGAATAATTACAAAATATAAATACGTTATAAATACGTTTTCTGTCTTTATACTGAGAACAAGAATCCAAGTGTTTTTAATGATAATTTTGGCAAAATGAAACTATTGGGCACCACTTATTGTCTAGGTTTAAACCTATTTCTAACATCTAACAGTTTCATTGACAATTTCATGGAATAACTTTTTAATGCCACACGAGGTAATCTATGAAACAAAAAAAAATACTATTCAAATTTATAATACTAGTAGGCATTGCACTTTCTTCTTTTTCCTATTCTCAAGAACAGGCAAGTACAACTGAAGATAAAATAAAAGAATTAGTAAAGGGATGGACTGCTCTCATAACTCAAAAGACAGGAATGGAGCCAACGGTAACTGTAAACCCTGATTTAGCTTTGCAGGCAGGTTTAACCTACAACGATAAAGAAGTTTCCTTTTATTTCACCAAAGGGTTATTGGATAAATCAGAAGATGTTGCCCTTCTCATAGCTTGTCATAAGATAGGACAAGTTTTGGGAAAAGTTTATATGGATCCAAAACCAGGAAATACTAAAAAATCGGCGACAAGAGGTGAATCAGATTATTTTGGTGGAATGTGTTTGAGAAAATATTTTGAAAGGCATCCAAAAAACATATCGTCAAATTATAATATTTGTAAGCAGAGTGCGGCATGTAACTATGTTATTCAAACTGCACTTACTATGTTTAATGGTGAACCAACAAAAGAAAATTTTTCGGAACAAACATTGCTACTTAATCTTCCAAAAGTGACAACCACTATTCAAACATACCCAAGTAATCAATGTCGATTTCAGACTATTTATGCAGGAATAATTATGTCGGGGAGACCTGCTTGTTGGTACTTTAAAACTGGGTCAATAATTTAACTATATTTGAAACTCTGCGCAGATCGCCAGGTGATCGGAGAGTTTGTTCCAAATTCCATTTTTCATAAGATTAACATTCAGACACTTAATGTTTTTGTAATATATGCGATCTAGTGCCAGCATTGGAAAATTTGCTGGAAAGGTGATGGGATGCTTTTTATTAATATGATGGAAAGCTTCTTTTAGTCCTAATTCAAGTGATAGTTTTTTAGTGGCATTTAATTTCCAATCATTAAAATCCCCAGCAATAATTAAAGCCTCAGATTCAGAAACATTTTTAGAAATTAAATCGATGAGTATTTGGACTTGTTTTTTTCGATCTTTCTCGAATAAGCCTAAGTGGACACAAAAAATGTGCAGTAATTTTTCTTTAGAATTTTTATCTGACTCTGCAAGATTTATAATAGCATGCAATATTCCTCTTCTTTCTAGGGAGGTTGAAATATCTTGATTACTCCAGGAAGAAATTGGAATTTTACTTAGTATGGCATTTCCGTGGTGCCCCTTAGGATAAACGGCATTTTTACCATAGGCAAAGTGGTTCCAAGTTTTATCTGCAATAAATTCAAATTGTGATAATTTAGGTCAGTTTTTTATCTTATGTTCATACTGTGTATGTGCTCCAATTACTTCTTGAAGACATAAAATATCAGCTTGAATTTCTTCTATGGAGTTTTTAATTTGACCTAGGACAAATCGCCGATTGCTAATATTAAAACCTTTATGAATATTGTAAGTTAAAAGTTTAAACCTATTCATAAATATTTTTTCAGAGTTGAAATAACTGTTTCGAGTAATCGATAAATCCAGGATCTATTTTTCCATAAATCGATATCAATTTTTAAAGATTTTTCCAAATCAATTAAAAACTGTTTCTCAAGCACTCTCATGGATTCTTCTGCCGATAAAGTAATACTAGTTTCTAAGTTATAATAAATACTTCTAAAATCAAGATTTGAAGATCCTACACAAAACCAATTATCAATAATGATAACTTTTGCATGAAGCATTGAGGGGCAATATTCATAAATCTCAATTTTATAATGTAATAATAGCGCGTAAAATGATTCAACTGCAAATTTAAAAAATGGAATATTGATATTTTTAGGAAGAATAATTTTTACGTCTGCACCGGACTTTCTGCATTGATAAAGCGCTTTAATAAATTTGAAATCTGGTATGAAATAGTGATTGGTGATCCATACACGATTTTTAGCATGACAAATCTTATTAACAAGAGTTTGGTGAGCAAGTTTTTTTTGTTTTCTAATCTTATTCCATCTATCTCCAAAATGTTCTTGAGAAAATTTCCAAGTTTTTAAAAATTCTGTTTGATGTGAACGTACATCTGGACCAGTTAATTGTACGCATGTATCGCGCCAGGTTTGTTCACCACTAAAACTTGTGAGATGCACTTGCGTGATATTTCTACTGCCAAGAAAAAGAATTTTTTGATCTATAAGACAGGTTTTTCTATGATTTCGATGTTGAAATTTAAATAATCCTCGAATGGTTTGTTTTATTCCAAGACTTTGCCAGATTTTTAAATAAATTTTTTGCCAGGGTAGTGCGTGAAAAAAATTTATGGCAATTCCTTTTTTTCGCCATAATTTAGCATCATTGATAGTCCAATTAGAACAACCAAAACCATCAAGAAGTAGTTTAATTTCAACTCCTCTTTGAGATGCATTGACAAGGGATTTAAGAACCTTGTTACCAAGACCATCAAATTCAAAAATATAAAATTCTAAGTATATTGTTTTTTTTGCAATATCTATTGCGTTTAATAAATCATTAAAATAGTCATTTCCATCATGATAAATTTTTTCTTTTTCCCACATTTTTTAATTATTTCATATTTTTCATTTTATCAATTAGGTTAAAATATAGGTTCTTCTTTTAGTTAAATAATGAATATGGGTAAATGACCTACTTTTTATATACGCCATTAGTATGATTTAGATTTCGATAAATGAAACAATCCCTGAACTAACATCGTATAGCCCACCAACAATATTAATTTTTTTGGAGGATTCTAATTCTTTAAGAATTGAGGATCTAGACCTTATGTCCTGAACACCCTGTATGACATTTTCTTTTGTGACTGAATTTACTAGATCAATAGGAGATATTAGTTGATTACTTGCTTTTATTTTAGGGATACATCTTTGAATTTTATGAGTAACAAAATGTAAATGTCCTAACTCTAGATTATCAATCGCTCCTTTAATCGCACCACACCCTGAGTGGCCAAGAACAAGGACAACCTTCGCACCAACAATTTGACAACCAAACTCTGTACTTCCCAAAATATCTTCATTTATAACGTTACCTGCTATTCTAATACTAAATATATCTCCAAGCCCTTGGTCAAAAATAAGCTCTGCAGATGTTCGAGAATCCATACAGCTAATAATGACAGCAAATGGATGCTGCCCGTCAGTGGTTTCATTTACCTGTTGCAGTAAGTTTCGATTTAATTTTAAATTACTTAAAAAACGCGCATTTCCATGTTTTAGTAAATCTATGGCCTGATTTGGGGTAATGTCTTGCTGGAATTGTTTCGTGAATGTTTTCATTTTGGGCTCGGGCTTTTTATTCTTTATGTTGGGATTCAAGTCATAAATAAATTATTCTAAGCGTAGCTGTGCCAGAGTAATCTCCCGGTATATTATTCGATAATATATGGAAGGTGGCTCCCACCTTGATTCCGTTTACATTTCCAGTGCCATCAAAAGAAGTTAGTCCGGAAAATGTAAAAGTACTGACATTAATTCTTTTTGTTGCATCAGACCCGTCGCCTGTAATGATATTAATAGAGTTTTCGATAATCGATGTTGTGAAATTGGTATTAGGAGCACCTGAGGCATTAAAAATTGCAGCGAAACTATCATTTGGATCAACGATCACATCTTTAGTTTGTCCACTGTGCTCTAATGGGGATGTCATATTTTTAATTTCAGTAATGATAATAATAGGAAAAATAACAAAATTTGAAGTAAATGTTTTTGACACAGTTGCTGCGTCAACTTTTGTTTGAATTATTAGAAATAGAACTAGATTTAAAATTAGCATCTAATATAATTCTAGTTATGCTTAACCTCTATTGCAAAATATTACTTTTATTTTTATCTCCATTATTATTAGCTGACCCAGTTATCACGGTAATTTCCCCTCTTAATGTTCCCTCTGTATCAGCGCAAATTACAGAAACTATAGTTGTTGCTCCTACCGATACGGGAGCGGCTATTTTGAGAGTCACAGGTGGAACACCTCTAGCATCGGTGACATGCGCGGTAGAATTTCCAGTGGTAACAGCAACGACCCCCCCAGGTTTAAACAACGATCAAAAAGTTGTACTCAATAATTGGATTATTAGTTGTCCAGGCGTATTTGATAACACAGGGGCAATGGATGTCCGATTGGGAGCTACTATTATAAAACAGGCCACCAATGTACCTGGTCTTTATACTGAAACGACCCAAGCACTGATAATAAACTATTAGATAAATCTTTATTTTTATTCAGAATAGGCAAAATATTCTATTTTGCTATCAACTTTTAGGCAAATTTTTCCGTATAGCACTCACAACGATAAATTGACTCAGTTAAGAGTAATTAATCTAAATTTTCAAATTTAAAAAAAAGGTGGGAGGGTTATGAAAAAAAAATTGCTTTACATGGGCATAGCACTAGTTTCGACGGCGGCATTATCTTCAGATGAGATTTTTAACGTAACAGTTAAGTTATTAGCTCCAATTGCAATTATCGAAGACAGTCCCTTAGTGTTTCCCAATACACAATCTGGTTCAGCTTCTAACGTTGTGGTAGGAACAGGTGATGCAGGAGCTGCATCTTTCCATGCAACGGGATCGCCCTCTGTAGCTTTTACAAAAAGCGTAGTTGAATCAAGCATCGTAATGGAATTATCAGGCGGAAGTAGTGGCGATGCTACGAAAGAAATTGTTGTTGATACCTTTGTTTTAGCAGGACCATCTGCATTTGATGGATCTGGAGCAGCATCAGGTTTAAAAGTTGGCGGTACTGCACGAATTTTGGACAACGATGTTGCAGGCGATTACTCTGGTACAGCTACGTTTAGAATGATTTATTAGACTTTTATTTCTATAAGTTGAATTAATCTTTTCAAAGGGGAGTTTCACCATCCTCCCCTTTTTTGCCTACCTCCAAAATAATCTAATAAAACTTCTTATTAAAACCGTTAACTCACTTATACAAGCGATTAGTTTAATCGCTTCGGTAATTGGTGGAGTTTAACTTGAAGCTAAAAATGAAATATTTTATTTTATTACTGATTTCCTTTGGAGTTGAAGCAACAGATGAGCCCTTTAACGTAACAATGAAATTGTTGGCACCAATCGTTATTACTGAAGTTTCTCCACTTACATTTCCAAATTCTCCAAGAGGTACAGCAGTAAACGTTGTGGTAGCCACTGGCGATGCGGGGGCGGCAACATTTTCCGCTACAGGTTCACCCTCAACTGCATTTGTTAAGAGTATGGTTACCCCTTCGGTAACACTTTTATTAGGTGGAGTACCAAGTGGAGGAGATTTAACAAAAGAAATTGTTGTTGATACATTTGTCTTAGCAGGTCCGTCGGCCTTCGATGCAGCAGGTAATGCAGTTGGTATGAAAGTAGGAGCAACTGCGCGAGTTTCTGCTAATGATCAAGCTGGAAATTACTCTGCAGTCGCTACTTTCCGAATTGTATATTAGCTATATTAAGAGTGGTAAAGAGAAAGAATTGCTTCTTTCTGTAAGCTTGACTTAATTCTAATAAATTCTAAAATTGTTATATGTTTAACTATCTATTTTTGGCCATCTTGATCATTATTCCATACGGAAATGCTAAAAATAGTTTTTCTGTTGCTCCTACCAAAGTTGAAGTTGATTTGTCGAAACCTAGAACAGAATCCTTTGTTGTTTCCAATAGCGGTGATGACCCTATCAGAGTGGAAGCATCAATTATTTATTTTCCAGTGGATTCCAAGGATTTAAACAACGGAATTGCCTTAAATCCTGAAACTTCCAAATTAGATAGTTTAGAAAAAAATATAATTGTTAGTCCAAGGTTGGTATCACTTGGAGTGCGTGAGCAAAGGGTCATAAGAATTTCAGTAAGGCCACCAGCTGACATGAAAACTGGAGAATATAGGGCCCATATTTTATTTCAAATGTTAGAGTTATCTGAAACACAAAAAAAATCCATTGAAAATGCAGCGGGAAAAAAAGTAGGCATGAATTTGTCTTTTAAGTTAGAGATGGCGGCTTCCGTAATCGGACTAAATGGAATTCCAGACCCAAAAATTAAAGGTAAGTGTCAGTTGATTAATAATAAAATTATCCTTGAAGCATTAAATCCTTCCGTTTGGCGCTTTGATGGATGGATTCAATTAGTAAGTGAAGGTGGAAAAATTTTGCGAGAAGAGAAAAATTTTGTGATAAGAGAGAGTCAGCGAAATTTTACTTTTGTCGATGATGAATTAAAAAATCACAAAAAAATAAAAGCGCGATTTTTTCTCACCAAAGATGGCAAGGCACCTCTAGAGGTCGCTGAATGTGTTTCGCCTTAACTAGGTGGTTAACTTTTTTATTGTCCTTGTCATTGGTTAACATATCGACGGTTATCGCTGAAGAACCTAAAGAAGCATTTATTTGGCTTCGAATTTCAAAAACTCGAGGTAATAATTTTTACCGCGTATTGACCGATGAAAAAGAAAATCCCTATTTAAATTTGCAAGAAGTTTTGACAAGTTACTTAGACTTTTCAAAATATAAGTGCGATATGCAGCGAAAGTTTTGTGAAGCGACATTGCCTTCTAAAGACAATCTTACCATTTGGATAGATTTTCAAGAAAAACAATGCGGATCTTTTCATTCAAAATTAACTTCAACACTTTTAGAATCCGATTATTTAATTGCAGAAAATGTCTTTTGGGTAAAATATGATTTTTTGGAAAAATGTTTTCCAGTTGAAGTAAGATGGGATCTCAGTTTATTTTATCTTTCGATTATTCCATCTTATCCACTTATTGAAGATTTAAAAACAGCACGTGAACGAAGCCGAAATTACAACCTTGCTGAACAAAAGCGCAAACAGAAAATGTCAACCTTCGTTCCAATCTTACCAAAGGATAATTGGAATTCCCCAAATTTTAGTGACACTTTCTTAAGCGAATTTTGTTAATAATTTATACTTCTCT
>Ga0247844_1000211_pt1 | contig 126795 bp, 109 predicted proteins | sample LaCtaG_FD_192421 | JGI IMG/M metagenome (GOLD analysis project Ga0247844, IMG submission 192421) | Freshwater microbial communities from meromictic Lake La Cruz, Castile-La Mancha, Spain - LaCruzMarch201714.5m_1 | ecosystem: Environmental > Aquatic > Freshwater > Lake | place: Spain...
CAGTCAGCCAGTCAGCCAGTCAGCCAGTCAGCCAGTCAGCCAGTCAGCCAGTCAGCCAGTCAGCCAGTCAGCCAGTCAGCCAGTCAGCCAGTCGCATGATTTTCCGATTGTTGGCATCGGGGCCTCGGCAGGGGGGCTTGCCGCGTTTGAGGCATTTTTCTCGGGGATGCCCGTCGATGCCGACCCCGGCATGGCGTTTGTGCTGGTGCAGCATCTTGCCCCGGACCACACGAGCATTCTCTGCGACCTGATCCGGCGCTACACGCGCATGGAGGTGTTCGAGGTCGAGGACGGGATGCCGGTGCAGATCAACTGTGTCTATATCATCCCGCCGGGGCGGGAGATGGCGTTTTTGAACGGGACGCTCCAATTATTTGAGCCGAGCGAGCCTCGCGGCCAGCGCCTGCCGATCGATTTCTTTTTTCACTCGCTCGCCCAGGACCAGCACGAGCTGGCGATAGGTATCATCCTCTCCGGCACCGGCTGCGACGGCACGCTCGGGGTGCGGGCGATCAAGGGCGAGGGCGGCATGGTCATGGCGCAGAACACCGCCTCCAGCGAATTCGATGGCATGCCGCGCAGCGCGATTGCCACGGGGTTGATGGACTACGAGCTGCCGCCGGCCGAGATGCCCGCCCAGCTCATCGCCTATGTCGCTCACGCCTTTGGGAAGCTTCCCCGCGCCGGGACAATGTTGCCGCACAAGAGCGAGAGCGCGATGAAGAAGGCTTTTGTTCTGTTGCGGGCGCAGACCGGCCACGACTTTTCCAAATACAAGCCGAGCACGATCACACGCCGGATCGAGCGGCGCATGGCCGTCCACCAGATCGAGGGGCTGGATAGCTACGTCAAATTTCTCCAGCAGACACCGGCAGAGGTGGAAGCGTTGTTTCGCGACCTGCTGATCGGGGTGACGAATTTCTTCCGAGACCCGGAGGTCTTCCGGATGATGGAGGACCAGGTGATTCCCAAGCTTTTTGAGGGCAAGCAGGCCGGCGCGGCTGTGCGGGTCTGGTCAGTGGGGTGTTCCACCGGAGAAGAGGCCTATTCTCTGGCCATCCTGCTGGCCGAGCGCATGGAGGCACTCAAGCAAAGCTACAAGGTGCAGGTGTTCGCCACCGACATCGACAGCCGGGCGATTGCCGCAGCACGCGCCGGTGTCTATCCGGCCAGCATCGCCGCCGACATCACGCCAGAACGGCTGGCACGGTTTTTCACTGCTGAACCGGATGGCAGCGCCTACCGCGTCAACAAAGGCATCCGCGACATTTTGGTCTTTTCCGAGCAGGACGTGATCAAAGACCCGCCGTTCTCGAAGCTCGACCTGATCAGTTGCCGCAACCTTCTGATCTATCTGGACGCGGAGCTACAGAAGAAGCTCATCCCCCTGTTCCATTACGCTCTCAACCCGAGCGGCGTCCTGCTATTGGGCACTTCCGAAGGCATCGGTGAGGGCGGTGATCTGTTTGCGGTGCTGGACCGCAAATCCAAGCTCTACCACCGCAAGGAAGATTTCCGGCACCCGGCCGTCCCGACCTCTCTGCCGCCCGTGCCCCCGCAGTCGCAGACAGCAACGAATGCCTCGCACCCTCAGACGCCCCCTGCAAGCCTGACGAAAGATCCCCTGCGCGAGCAGACCGAGCAGGCGCTGTTGCAGCAGATCATTTCAGTCGGGGCGCTCGTCAAGGCCGATGGCGAGATCCTCTATCTCCACGGCCATACCGGGATGTTTCTGGAGCCGACCCCCGGAAAAGCGGGAATGCAAAACATTCTAAAAATGGCCCGCGAAGGGCTGCGCACGGCCCTGACGACGACCTTGCACAAAGCCGTTGGAACCAAAGAAACCGTGCGAGCTCCCGGTCTGCGAGTCAAAACCAACGGACATTTTACGACGGCCAATCTGACAGTCCGCCCCGTGACCAGCGGACCAGCCGCCTCGCCGGAGTCGCCGCTCTACCTGGTCATCTTGGAGGAAGCGCCAGAGGTTAGTGGACAGGTGGCGGCGGACAGTGGACAGAGAGCAACTGGACAGGCTGCTGAGGCAGGCACTGCGGCGCTGGTGCAGGAATTGCGAGCGAAGGAAGAATACATCCAGAGCATGCACGAGGAGCTGGAGAGCTCGACCGAGGAACTCAGATCCTCGAACGAGGAAATGCAGTCGGTCAATGAGGAATTGCAATCCACCAACGAGGAGTTGGAGACGGCGAAGGAGGAGATGCAGTCGGTCAATGAGGAGCTGTCCACTGTCAACGCCGAGCTGCAAAATAAAGTTGCCGGGCTGTCGCAGGCGAGCAACGACATGAACAACCTGATCGCCGGCACCAATATCGGAACGGTTTTTGTGGACTTTGAACTGCGCATCCTGCGCTTTACCCCGTCCGTAACCGAGATCATCAACCTGATCCTCAGCGATGTCGGGCGGCCCGTGGCTCATATCGTGTCCAATCTTGTCGGCTACGACTCCCTGGTGGCGGATGTGCAAGCGGTCCTAAAAACGCTGGCGCCGAAAGTGGTGGACGTGCAGACTGCGGCAGGAAAGTGGTTCACGCTGCGCATCCAGCCCTACCGCACGCTCGACAATGTGATCGAAGGCGCGGTGCTCACGTTTGTGGACATCACGGACCGCAAACATACGGAGGAATCGCTCCACAAGTCCAACGAGCTGGCGCGTCTCGCGGTGGTCGTGCGCGATGCGCATGATGCTGTCACGGTGCAGGATTTGGAGGGCCGCATGCTCGCATGGAATCCCGGTGCCGTGCGGATGTATGGCTGGACCGAGGCCGAAGCGCTGCTGCTGAATGTGCGCGACCGGATCCCGATGGATCTACGTGAGGGAGCGATAGACACGCTCGCCAAGCTCAGCCGGGCACAAATCTTGGAGCCGTATCGCACGAAGCGGATAAGAAAGGATGGCGCTGTCTTGGAGGTGTCGATCATCTCCACAGCCTTGCTCAATGAAGCCGGAGAAATGTATGCGATTGCGACCACGGAGCGGGTGGTCGATGGAGGTGTGCCATGAAAAGTCAGGATAAAAAAACCTCAGTGGTTCCGACAGCGGAAAATATTTTCAGCCTGTCCCAATTTTCATCCAAGCCAACCGGCTCGCCACCGGCGGTCCCTGTTCGATATGGCTCCAATCCGGCGCTTCGCCGGCAAGCGGAGGAGGCGTTGCGGGGAATGATTGAACAGTCGCATGAGCACATCGATGCCCTGTCGCCGGAAACCATGCGGACGATTCTCCACGAGCTACGGGTCCACCAGATCGAACTGGAGATGCAGAACGAGGAACTGCGCCGGGCGGAGGCGGAGGCGGACACTTCGCGGGCGCGCTATTTCGACCTCTACGATCTGGCCCCGGTCGGCTACATCACCCTCAGCGAGGCGGGCCTGATCCTGGAGGCCAACCTCACCGCCACCACACTGCTTAGCATGGTCCGACCCGCCTTGGTGAAGCAGCCGTTCTCCCAGTTCATCTTCAAGGAGGACCAGGACATCTACTACAAGCACCGCCAGCAGCTCTTTGAAACCGGCGATCCGCAGAAGTGCGAGCTGCGGCTGGTGAAGGCAGACGGCTCGACATTCTGGGCGCAACTCTCAGCCACGGCAGCGCAGGCTCCCGACGGAGAGCCCGCGTGCCGGGTCGTGATGAGCGACATCACGGATCGCAAGCAGGCGCAGGCATACCGGGAGATGGACGGTGAAGTGATTCAGATTTTTCTCCACTCGGAAGATCTGCAAGGATCGATTCAGCGCACGCTCGCCACATTGAAGGCGCGGACCGGTTTTGATGCCGTGGGTATCCGCCTGCAAGACGGAGAGGATTTTCCGTATTTTGTTCAAGAGGGCTTTCCCGAGGGGTTTTTGCTGAAGGAAAACTCGCTGCTGTCGCGAACTGCGGATGGCGGGATATGCCGTAACCAAGAGGGCAACGTCTGCCTGGAATGCACCTGCGGCCTGGTCATTTCCGGCCAGACCGATCCGGCCAATCCGCTCTTCACACGTGGCGGGAGCTGCTGGACAAACGACTCGTTCACTCTGCTGGGCATCCCTTCCGACCAAGACCCCCGCCACCATCCGCGCAACCAATGCATCCACCATGGCTTTGCCTCGGTCGCCCTAATACCCATTCGCATCCAAGAGAGGATCACCGGCCTGATCCAGCTCAATGACCGGCGCAAAGGGCGCCTCACACTCGATACGGTGGAAATCCTCGAAGGCATCGCGGAGCACATCGGAGAGGCGATCATGCGCAAGAAGATGGAGGAGGCCTTGCAGGAGAGTGAAAAACGGATGCGGGCCATCACGGATTCGGCCCAGGACGCAATTCTGATGATGGATCCGGAGGGGAGGATCTGCTACTGGAATGCAGCAGCCGAGCGTATTTTCGGCTACACCAGCGAGGAAGCGCTTGGCGGGAACCTGCATGCACTAATAGTCCCCGCACGATACCATGCAGCGCACCACGCCGCCTTCCCAGCATTCTTAAAAACCGGCCAGGGGAACGCCGTAGGGAAGACGCTTGATATGGAGGCGATGCGCAAGGACGGCAGCGAAATCTCCGTGCAACTCTCGCTTTCCTCCATACAGGTTCGTGGTGCTTGGCATGCCGTGGGAATTATCCGGGACACCACCGAGCAAAAGCGTGTTGAGGGAGAATTGAAGAGGAGCGAGGCCCGCTTTCGCCGCTACTTTGAACTTCCTTTGCATGGCAGGTGCATCACCTCTCCCGAAAAAGGATGGATCGAAGTTAATGACAGGCTCTGCGACATACTGGGCTATAGCCGGGAGGAAATTCTTAACAAGACGTGGGCTGAGATGACGTATCCTGGGGACTTGGCTTCTGATGTCGCTCAATTTGATCGGATCGTTTCTGGTGAAATCGAACAGTATAAGTTGGAAAAGCGATTCATTCGCAAGGATGGCACGGTCATCTGGACAGAAATCTCGGTCGGGTGCGTGCGCACATCTGACGGCACCGTGGATCATGTGATTTGCGTGATGGAGGACATCAGCGATCGGAAAACCATGGACGCCGCCCTGAAAGAGGCCCTCCGCCGCGCCGAGGCCGCTGCCGTTGCGAAGAGCGAATTTCTCGGCGTGATGAGCCACGAGCTGCGCACCCCGCTCAACGGAGTGCTCGGATTCACTGAACTCCTCGCCGACACCCCGCTCAACGATGAGCAGAAATCCTTCGCGAAGACGATCAGCGCCAGCGGCGAGCACCTCCTCGCCATCGTCAACGACATCCTGGACTTATCCAGTATTGAACACGGGTCCATGGCGATTCAACCGGATCAGATCGACCTGGCCGAACTCGTGGAGTCCTCAGATGTCGCAATCCGGCAGGCCGCCGCCGAAAAAGGAATCGAATTCCGCTGCGAAGTGGCTGACGGTGTCCCTGACAAAATCACCGCCGACGAGCGCCGCCTCCGCCAGATCCTGCTCAACCTTCTCGGCAACGCAGTCAAGTTCACGGCAAGCGGCTCGGTTGTCTTTCGCATTACGCCCGATGCAGAGGGTCGGTTCCTGGACTTTTCCATCGAGGATACAGGCATCGGAATTTCTCCCGAAACGCTCCCCCGGCTGTTCAAACCGTTCACGCAGGCCAATTCGACGACAAGCCGCCGGTTTGGAGGCACCGGGCTTGGGCTTGTCATCTCGAAACGCCTCGCCGAAGCCATGGGTGGAACGCTCACCGTCACTTCCACCCCGGACAAGGGCAGCACATTTACATTCCGGCTGCCTCTGGAAATTTCAGTTTCTTCTGCCTCCCCTGCCGCCCCAACTCCCTGCGATCCGGCTTCCACACCACCGTCAGGCGCCCTGGTGCTCGTCGTGGATGACGAGCAGAACAGCACCGTGCTCGCTGGCAAAATGCTCCAGAGCCTCGGCTACCGCGCCGAATTTGCCGCCGATGGGGCCGAGGCACTCAAGGCGTTCGAGCCGGGAAAATTCTCCGCCATCCTCATGGACATGGCGATGCCGGTGATGGATGGGCTTGAGGCGACTAAGAAAATCCGGGAGGTCGAAACCGGATTTCGGGTTCCAATCATCGCGCTCACCGCAAATGTGATGCCGGGCGACCGCGAGCGATGCCTCGCCGCAGGCATGGACGACTTCCTCACCAAGCCGTTCAAAAAGGCCGAGCTTGCAATGAAGCTCGCCTGCGTTGCACAAATATCCTGACCCCATTGGGGGCCAGAAAACCCGCTCTCCAAATTGCGTCTCTACTTGCTCTGTTTCCGTTTTTGAAGATGTTTGGGAATCGACGGGCTGAAGAAGGCATTGCCCTTGTGGACCTCCCGTATCGCTTGGCAGACACAGTCAGCGGAGGTGTGCTTGATCAGATAGCCCATCGCGCCGGAGTTGGCCGCCGCCTCGATATAGGCTTCATCGCTGTGCGCCGAAAGCATGAGCACTTTGGTGGCGGGAACGGCTTTGAGAATCTGGCAAGTGGCCTGCAAGCCATTGAGCAGCGGCATGGTCACGTCCATCAGAACCAATGCAGGACGAAGTTTTTTGACCATGGCGACAGCTTGGTTGCCGTCTTTCGCTTCGCCGACCACTTCAAGATCGTCTTCGACTTCCAGAATCCTTCTGAATGCTTCGCGCACCAGCCCGTTATCATCCGCCAGCAGGACCGTGATTCGTTTCATGGCTCTTTTTCACAAACTGTATCCGTTGCCTGAGTCTGTCTATAGGGTGAACACCCCACGAGAGGCGATTGACCTGGAAGCGATTCACCTCGGCGTGAGGCAAAAATGACCGACTATCAGAAAATCTGGGAATGGAAAATCCGGTTTGCCGAGTGAGCGGAGGAATTCGCCGGACTGGAAATCAGGGAGGGGCGCAAGCAACAGCCCTTCACTTTTTAGCTGCCCGCCTCTCCTCATCAAATCGGTGCAGGCGGGATGCCAGGGTTTCCCCAGGTCCGAGGGGGCCATCAAACCCGCCGTCAATCCGTCCTTGGAAATAATCCAGCATGCCGGACTGTCGCTCTAATTCTCTCTCTGTCGCCCTTTTCTGGGCTTCCGTATCAGCGAAGCGGGAAAAATCCACCCGCATAAAATCGCGCATATCCTTCCAATCCTCGTAGGTGAAATCCTCACCGGCAGGAGGCGGCGGATTTTATCAAACTCGTCGTAGTTGCCTTGGAAGGAACCTGCCCTTGAGCCTTTTTTGATCATGGGGAACACGGGGATCAGTGGGGAATCTGGACTTTCTGGACTTTTCTTGCGTTCCGTCAGAAATGGCAATGGAAGGATATTTCTCCTGTGGAGTGACAATGTCCAGAAAGTCCAGATCCACCTTGGAAAATGGCAGAGACATCCCCAACCCCGCAAACTGGACATCTGCTCTGATAATCCAAGCATTCCGGCACCAGCCCATACCATTGCCCTGGTGTGGCATTGGTGGAGCTGTAGTAGTCCCCAGAGGCCAGATGATCGCGGAAGTAGACCACGAACTGCATGACTGCCATACTTGGTTCCGAACAATTCCACACGCTGGGCTGTCTTACAATCATTACATGCTCCCCATTCTTTGCGCTCAGGATCGCCCAGGTGAGGTTTTCTTTGTTTCAGGCTCATATCCCCTCGCCGATCGTAGTGGCGCCATGACGGGCTTCTAATTGCAAATCTGAATCCAACGCCCGATCAACCAGACTTTCAATGTAACAATGGGGCTCCTCATTGTTGATGGTTTGATATACAAATACTGGTAATAGTTCGCCTTGTAATAAATGCCAATTATTCGGCGATACTATATGATTATAGGAGGGGTGGTTTTGCCTGCTCATATTTTCGATGAGTTACCTGCATCAACTTTTGCTGAAAATGCGAGATCAATCGTTCGGCAATAATAAGATTATTGAAAGGGGGTTCTGCTATCTCTATTTTCTGTTGAGTTAGCTGGCTCAACTGTTGCTGATAATGGGAGGGCTCATTTACTGTGTTACAAGTTTTTATACATAGGCATGGCACTCTTATTCCACGGTCTGCTAGCAAATTGACAAATGGACACCCTACGCCTTAACTCCGTTAACGTCCTAATAAGATTCCGAATATGAGCGAACGCTGTTAGCGCTAATTCTCACTTATTTACAAGATGGCATTCTTACCAGCGTTGAAAAGCGCGAACATGCGCGAACAAGTGTAAATGGGATGCTGAATAACTGTGAAAATCGGTTCAACCGCAAATCCTGTATTCGGATTCGGGGTCAAAGATTTCTGACAATTCTTGCGCGATCAAATCATCGAAGCGATTGAGCAAAGTCCAGCGTGTCGCCGACCACCACCCACGGATTGCGACAACGACGCGGCGCTCAGAGATCCTTGACGAAGGATTCCAGATCTGCACACCGGATTGCCGCGCGGAGAAGCACATGCAGGCGCGCGGAGTCAGAAATGTGTGAAATTTCCTCGCGGAGTCCATCGGGAACCCGATCAAAGCGGATTTCCAAGGCCTCGACGACCGCCTGCTGACGGGCAAGGATCTGCCCCCTCTGCTCGCCTTCCTGCCGCCCCTCCTGTCTCAAAATGTCTGCGGTGCTCATGAATTTCTCCTTTTGTTCTGCCGGAATTGTTGAATCCACTATCTCGCAGACCTCGCGGCTTTGCAACTCGGAATGCTGAAGCAAATATCGCCAGAGGTGGTTGGCGATTTTGAGCGCCTCTTCGCGTTGGGGTTCCGCGAAGAGATCTCCGACGATCCGCTGGACCTCCTGAAATTTCATTTCTCCAGTGCGCTCGCTCTGCAACGCTCCCATCACCGCACGAGCCAAGCACCCGTCGGCCAGCTTTTCCCATTGAACGCCGGACAGCTCCACCAAAAAGAATCCGCAGTCTGGGACGAAGGACGATGCCCATTCGGCGATTTCCGCAGGGATCTCGATCAGATCCCGAAGGCGGCGCACAGCAGTCCACTTGCCAGGACCAGGATAAATGACAACGGGGATCACGAGCGGAAGCGTGCCTCCAGCTTCAATCTCTACACGATGGCTCTGCCAGATGAGCCCGATGTATTCATTCACGCGCAGGGGCATGATGCGCACAGGGACGCTCTGGTGTTCAAAAAGGATGTAGAAGCTGACCGGTTTTCCCGCCACTTTGATCCGATAAAGGACATCCTCCCGACGTTCTGCCAGAGAGACGTTGATGCCGGAAATCTTCTCGACATGAAGCGATGACCAATCAACCAGCGGCAGGAATGCCGCAGGCATCCACGTTTCGAGGAACTGGCGGGCGACCAGCGGCAGGGACATCGCATGGCGGAAAATGCGGTCGTGGGAATGCGGGGTTTTCTCCTCGGACATGCGCCGGACAATGGCAACACCCCCGCGCAGAAACAAGCTCAACATTCTCTCGGCACAAGGAGAGCGGGCGCGATAGCCCCACAAGTTTCTCTCAAGCTGCAACTGCCGAATGGAGGGTTTTTGTGACAGTTTTGTGACAATGGAACCGCCGATTTTGTCACAAACTGCCGTTTGGGAGCTTTGCCGCCATCCGCCCGCAGAGCCTTTGTAGAGGCTATTTAGATGGGGCAAATGCCATTTTGAAATTGGCAGCGCGTACGGGATTTGAACCCGTGCACCAGCCTTGAGAGGGCTGTGTCCTAACCCCTAGACGAACGCGCCGTGTGAGGGAAATATAAAATTACCACTTGGCGTTCCCGTGGCAAGCCTCGAAAATGAGAGAATGATTTTGTATGTCAAACGGTGGTGCCCCTGGTGCGTGGATGCGATGGATTGGATGAAGGCTCGCGGGATGGAATACGAGCTGGTGGACGTCGAGGCGGACCGGTCCGGGATGGCCCGGATGCGCGCGATCTCAGGGCAGAGCCTGACGCCGACCTTGGAGATGGAAGATGGATCGGTGCTCGCGGATTTTGATACCGGGCAGCTCGAGCGCTTTCTGGCGAAGCGGGGCGCCTGAAAAAATGTGCCCGGCAGCGACCCTTGGCTGCCGGTTGGCGCCCGGCGTCCTCGCGGCTCGCAATTTTTCTCAGGAATTGAGAATTCGTCCTTGCAGGTTCAGGGAATTCCGATATCGTCTCCACCCCTATGGCAAAAACAGCATGGCTCGAGCGCAACAAGCGCAAGGCGAAAACGGTGGCGAAATACGCCGAGCTTCGCGCGGAATTGAAGGCAAAAAAAGACTATGCGTCTCTTGCCCAGCTCCCTCGTGATGCGAGCCCGACCCGCCTGGTCAACCGCTGCCAGGTGACCGGCCGTCGCCACGCCTACATCCGCCGCTTCAAGGTTTCGCGCATCACATTCCGCGAGTTGGCTTCGGCCGGCCTGATCCCCGGCGTGACAAAGTCGAGCTGGTAGCAGCTTGACGGCGATGCCCACCGCCGTTGAGATGGGCTGGTCATGCCGATCTATGAATACAAGGCCGCCGGAGAGGGCGGCTGTCGTGTTTGCCGTCAGGGGTTTGAGCTGAGGCGTCCCTCCGACCGGCAGGAGCTGGCGGTTTGTCCGATTTGCAAGTCGCCCGTGGCGCGTGGGGTTTCTTTGCCCAGCACGCCGCGCGTGCTGAAGCCGCTCTCGGTGACGGATGCCAAGAAGGCCGGGTTTGCGGTCTACGAGAAGCGGGATGCGGGAGTTTACGAGCGGCAGTAGGTCTTTCTATCGGCCTGGCGCGCCCTCCGGACGGGGCCAGTGGAAGGAGGAGGCGGGCATCGGGCTGCCGAGAGGAATCGCCCGGGGAGGAGGGCCTTTAAGGAAAATCCAGTCCGCAGGCAGGGTGGCCAGCACGTCCCTCCATCCGGGGTTTTTTTTCAGGACGGCCTGGAGGGCATCCCAGTTGGTCTTGTAATCCAGTCCGTGGCTCCAGAGGTGGCCCTCGTATCCGCAGAGGACGGGGCGCCCGAGAAGGATGGCCGGATTATTGTAGTCGGGCTCGACCGCCAGGCGCGCATGGGGAGGCACGTCCTGGAGGGCAGCGGCCGCATCCGCCAGTTCGGAGCGCCGGACCAATGCGTAGCCGTGACGCCCGTCAAGGCCCCCGGCCAGCGAGACGGCTCCGGAGAGAAAGAGCGCCGCGCACGTGCCTGCGCGGAGGGTGCCGGGCCACGGGCGGATCATGTCCCAGAGATAGGGCGCGCAGGCGAGCCAGGCCCAGAGGAAAAGCTTGGTGTTGTCCCATTCCCAGCGCGCGAAGCTCACCAGGCAGCAGATCAGAAAGACCGCCAGTCCGGCTCCCGCAAAGCAGAGCGCTTCGGGATCGCGGGCGCGCAGGGTTTTCCATCCGAGGGCCACCAGCAGCGGCAGCGCGATGCCGAAGTTCCAGATCCAAAAACCCGCTCCCCCGCTGCCCTGCATCCACCCGGGGAGCCAGCGCATTCCGGAGGCGGCAGAGAACATCCCCGTCACCAAAGCCATCGCGGCTGTCGCCGGAACCATCGAGGTGCCCACCAACAGGAGCAGGCGGCGTCGGGAGTGGGGGCTGATATAAAATGCTGCCGCAAGCAGGAGGCTCAGGAACAGGAAGGCGTGCACGCTGAAGACCGGCATCGAGGCGTAGAGAAGCACCGGGATCCACGCGGGCGCGCGCGGCCCACCCCGAAAAAATTCGTCCCTCCAAAGGGACAGCAAAAAGAGCCCGGCAGGCAGCGCATAGAGAAGCCCGCGCTGGGTGACAAACATCGAGAGAAAAAAGTTTTTCCATGCGAGCTCGGACTGGAAGTCCTGGATCTGTCCGGTTTGGAAGATGGCGAACCCGGCCAGCCCGCCATTGAAGAGCAGGCAGGCGATGGCAAAGGCTCCCCCCCAGCGCCAAAGGGCCCATGCCGACAGGGTCGAGCCGGCCAGGCCAGCCCAGATCAGGCCCCGCTCTGCAGGAACGCCCAGGCACAGCAGCAGGCTGTTGAAGAGGTCCGAGCCGATGGGATAAACCAATGGAGCCCCCTGCAGGATCGGGCTCTCCGGCCAGAAGCTCACCCCGGAGGCAAGGTAGCGGATCAGCTGGAGATGAAGGGACAGGTCTCCGAGATTGTTGGGCGAGAGCACGCGCCACTCGTCTCCAACCGGGTGGATGAGCCAGAGGAACGCGCGAAGCGACGCCAGCGCGAAGACCGTGAGGAGGGCGACGTCCCATGCGCCCGGCCGACGGCGCGGCCCTGCGGGGATCCCCCGCCAGGCCAGGACGCCGGAGGCAAGGCCGATGGTGAAGGCAAGAACAGCCAGCTCCCTCGACAGCCCGCCCATGGGGAATGCCAGCGCAACCCCCGCCACCACGCTGGCTGCAACAAAGACCAAGGCTGTTCCGGCTTCACGCATCACGGCGGGTTTTTGGACGGGAATCCGGGGGTTGACAAGAAGAACGTCGGACGGGGGGACTCCACCCCACCAGGTCCGGCGAGGGGATGGCTTGCTGGCGCGTGCGGCCTATTCGCCGGACGGGAAGAACCTTGGGGGGGCCGGGTCGATGGGCTCGGCCGTCGTGGCTTTTTCGGCTTCGCGGGCCTGTCGCTCCTCCAGCTTCTCGGCGTATCCGGGGACGGTTTTGGAGGCTGGCATGCGCTCGCAGGCGGTCTGCGAGAGGATCAAGGAGGCGGCCAGGGCGAGGAGAAGGCGTTTCATTCGATGATTTCCAGCGAGGCGGAGAAGCCCCGCTTCGATGCTGCGGCTTGCAGGAGGGTGCGGATTGCCTGGATCGTGTGGCCGGCCTTTCCGATCACCTTGGGAACATCGGTCTGGCGCATGGCCACATGGAAGGTGACCCGCCCGCCAGACTCGGACTTCGTAAACGAGACCTCGTCGGGAAATTCGACGAGCGAGCCGATCACGTAGCGCAGGAACTCATCCATGCCGGAAGACCTCAGGCCGCAAGTTTTTTGCGGGCCTTGCTCATGATGCTGCCGACCGTCTGCGAGGGGCGGGCCCCGACGCCGACCCAGTAGTCGGCCCGGTCGAGCTGGATCGAGAAGTTCTCGCCCTCTTTCTTCGGGTCATAGTTCCCGATGATTTCGATGAATTTCCCGTCGCGGGCGCGGCGCTGGTCGGCGACGACGATCTTGTAATACGGGCTGTTTTTGGTGCCTTCGCGGCGGAGTCGGATTGCTACGGCCATGGAGTAAAGGTATGGATTTTCAGGATTCGGTGTTCAGGATTTTTGCGGGATCCGCCTCGTTTTCAGAATCCCTTCGGGATCGGAAAGTTGAGGTTTTTCCCGGCGCGGGACATCAGTTTTTTCATCTGTCCGGCCTTTTTCATCATCTTGCGCATCTGGGAGAAGCGCAGGAGGAGGTTATTGACCTCGGTGACGGTGGTGCCGCTGCCCCGGGCGACCCGCTGGCGGCGCCGCGCGTTCAGAATATCCGGCCGCGCACGCTCCTGCGGCGTCATGGAGAGCACGATCGCCTCCACCCGCTTCAGTTGCTTCTCGTCAATCGAGGAATCTTTTAACTTATCCATTCCGGGGATCATGCCAAGGATATTTTCAAGGGGGCCCATGCGTTTGAGCATCTTGAACTGCTGGAGGAAGTCTTCGAGGTCGAAGCTGGCCGTGCGCAGCTTCTGCTCCATGCGGCGGGCATCGTCCTCGGAAATCGCCTCGGCGGCCTTCTCGACGAGGGAGACGACGTCGCCCATCCCGAGGATGCGGCCGGCGAGGCGGTCGGGGTGGAAGGGTTCGAACTGGTCGAGCTTTTCGCCGACGCCGGCAAATTTGATGGGCTGCCCGGTGACGGCGCGCAGCGAGAGGGCGGCGCCTCCGCGCGCGTCGCCGTCGAGCTTGGTGAGCACGAGGCCGGTGAGCCCGAGCGCCTCGTGGAAGTGTTCGGCGACGCTGACCGCCTGCTGGCCGGTGGCGGCGTCGCAGACGAGCAGGATCTCGCGCGGCTGGAGGAGGTCGCGCAGGCGGCGCAGCTCGTCGATGAGCGGCCCGTCGATTTCCTGCCGTCCGGCCGTGTCGAAGATCTGGACGTTGCCCCCGGCGGTTTCGCACCATTCGAGCGCCTTTTTTGTGGAGCGCAGGACGTCGGTTTCTCCGGGGTCGGGTCGGAAAACCGGAACGCCGGCCTGGTCGCCGAGGACGGCGAGCTGCTCGATGGCGGCGGGGCGGTAGAGGTCGGAGGCGATGAGGAGCGGGGACTTGCCCTGGGCCTTCAGCCAGCGTGCCAGCTTGGCCGACGAGGTCGTTTTTCCGGCGCCGTTGAGGCCCACGATCAGGATGCGGGCAGGCTTGTCGAGGTTCAGCGGGGAGGCGTCGCCTCCCAGGAGCGCGCAGAGCTCCTCATGAAAGATTTTGACGATCTGCTGGCCGGGCGTGACGCTGCGGAGGACATCTTCCCCAAGGGCCTTCTCGCGGACTTTTGCGATGAAATCCTTCGCCACCTGGTAGTGGACGTCCGCGTCGAGCAGCGCCATGCGCACCTCCCGCATGGCGTCCGTCACGTTGGTCTCGCTGATCTTGCCGTGACCGCGCAGATCCTTGAAGACGTCCTGAAGCTTGTCTGAGAGCCGGCTGAACATGAGAGGCAACAAGCTAGCCGCGCGGGAGAGGATGGGAAGGGGATTTTTATTCGGAGATCCGGCTGGAAAAAGATTGTCCCTGGCCCCATGCTCCCAGAGGGCATGGGGCCCGGAATATCCCAGTGATTCACTCCCTCAATTTTTTGGCTGGCTGGTGGCTGATTTTAGCGGCCTTTGCGACCGGCGCTCCGGATCAGCCTGCGCGCTTGACCTTGCGGTTCGGCGCCTTGAGGACCTCAATTTTCTTGAGGACCTCGACGCGGACGGGGACGACGCCCGATTGGATCATGCCGATCTGTTCGGCGGCCGCCTTGCTGAGGTCGATGATGCGGCCCCGGATGTAGGGGCCGCGGTCGTTGATCCGGACGACGACCGACTTGTGGTTCTTGAGGTTGACGACGCGGACCACGCTGTGCATGGGCAGGGATTTATGGGCGGCGGTGAGCCGGCGGGGGTTGAATCGCTCCCCGCTGGCGGTGGGCTGAGGCTCCCAGTAGTAGGAGGCCTTCCCGTGCTGGATGCTGGCGGGCTTCGGCTGGTAGAGGGAGGGAAGCTGCTCGGTATCGCCGGCCTGGGCGGAGGGGGCCGGATCGGTCACCAGCTGCCTGGGCGCGGCGCAGCCCGACAGGCAGAGGGCCGCCGCAGCAAGAAGAGAAAATCCGGGGATGGAGCGCATGCGATCAGCCGCTGTGATAACTTCCCCCGTGGAGGAGGAAAAGAAAAACCTCCTGGCCGCACCCGGTCCGGGGGGGTTGCCCCCGGTGCAGGTTTCTGATTAGGTCAGGGGATTCTCTCTGCCGGCGGGTGGATCGTTCGGTCGTCCGCCATGAGCCGGGCCGCTTCGCCGGCAGAATGAGACACCTCATATTTTCATCATGCGCAACGTCGCCATCGTCGGCCGTCCCAATGTCGGCAAATCCGCACTGTTCAACCGGCTGGCTGGCCGGATGATCTCGATTGTCCACGACCAGCCGGGGGTCACGCGGGACCGGATCGCTGCGGTCTGCCGCCTGGGGGTGGCCCCGTTCGAGATCGTCGATACGGGGGGGATCGGCTCAGATCCTGACCCCGATTTTGCCGAGTCCACGCGCGAGGGGGCCCACATTGCCATGGAGTCCTCCGACGTGATCCTCTTCGTGACCGACGCCCACGATGGGGTGACCCCGCTGGATGCCGAGCTGGCTTCGATGATCCGGACGTCCGGCCGCCCGGTGGTGCTTGTGGTCAACAAGGTGGATGTCGAGTCGCACGAACCGCGCGCCGACGAGTTTGCGAAGCTGGGATTTTCGCACACCCTCACCGTCAGCGCCGCGCACGGGCGCGGCATTGGCGACCTGGTTGCGTGCGCCGAGTCCCTGCTCCCGGAGGGTGCGGAGGGGGACTTCGCGAAGTCTGATGCGCCGAAGCTGGCGTTGGTCGGGCGGCCGAATGTCGGAAAATCCTCGCTCATCAACGCGATCCTTGAGGACAAGCGCACGATCGTGAGCGACATCCCCGGGACCACGCGCGATGCGGTGGATATTGCCACCGAGCGTGACGGGAAGCCGTTCATCCTTTGCGACACCGCCGGGATCCGCCACCGCTCGCGCCACAACACCTCGGTCGAGGTCTTCAGCGTGATGCGCTCGGAGAAAACCATCCGGAGGGCCGACCTGAACGTCCTGGTCATCGATGCCACCAGCGGCGTGACCGCACAGGACAAAAAGATCGCTGGCCTGATCCAGGAGGCGAAGAAGCCGGCCGTGATCGCGCTGAACAAGTGGGATCTGGTTGCGCCGGGCGGGCAGGGAGACCCCGCGCTTCTGCGCGAGCACGTGGAGCGCGTGAGGCGCGAGCTGTTCTTTTTGGACTACGCCCCGGTCGTCGTGCTGTCCGCCCGCACCGGCGAGAACGTCCGGCGCCTGTTCACGACGATTGAGAAAGTCCGCCAGCACTCCCTGCGGCGGGCGGGCACCGGCGAGCTCAACCGGGTGCTGCGCGCGGCCATCGAGCGCCAGGCCCCTCCGATCAAGGGAAACCGCCGGTTCAAGGTCCTCTACGTCACGCAGGTCAACGAGACGGGGGCCTCACCGATCAAGCCGCCCCAGTTCATCCTCTTCGTGAACGATCCGTCCCTGCTGCCCGACAGCTACGTGAACTACCTGTGCGCGCGGATCCGGGACAAGTGGGAGTATCCCGGGCTGCCCATCCTGCTCCGCCTGAGGGGGCGCGAGGGAAAGAGCGCGCGGGCGGTCGAGAACTGATCCGGGGGAGATGACCGGGAGCTCCGCACAAAAGCAGGCTTGGAATCCGGCGTGGGGCTGGATGTCCGGACTGCCGGGATGGCTCTCCGGAGCTGTTGCCGACCCGGCCGTGCGCTACGGGATCAAGTTTGGCCTTGCGGGGGTCGCGGCGGTTTTTGTTTCTCTGGTGCTGCGGCTGGACACCCCGGGCTGGGCGCTCTTCACCGTCTTTGTGCTGATGACTGCGCAATTTGTCGGGGCGATCGCGGAGAAGTCGGTTTACCGCCTTGCGGGGACGATTGTCGGCGGTGTGGTGGGCTACCTGCTCACCGGGTCGCTCGAGCAGGAGCCGATCCTCTACCTGACATCGCTGGGGCTGGTCATCGGAGGCTCGACCGCGCTCTTCGGCCAGAGCCGGTATCCCTACGCGTTCTTTCTCTGCGGGATGACCACGCTTGTCGTATCCAGCAACGGCATGAACGACCCCGCGACCTCGTGGGAGTTCATGATCTCGCGCATCGAGGAAATTTTTATCGGGATCGTCGTGGTGTTGCTGGTCCAAAGCCTGCTCTGGCCGCGCTACGCCCGGGAGGAGTTCCTCGCCAGCCTCCACGCCGCGTTTGGCGATCTGCGCACCTGTTTCCTCGAGGCCCCCGGGCTTCAGCCCGATGAGGCGCCCAGCGGCGGCGCCCTCCGCGCGCAGGATTTTCCAGCCCGGATCACCGCCCTGCGCCAACTGATCGAGTTTGGCTCGCGCGAGAGCCACTTCTTCCGGGCCAAGCTTCACATCTACTACGAGCTGACCGCCTGCCTCGGGAAGATTGCCTACGCGATCGGGACGCTGCGCGAAGCGGTGCGTGAGGACTCACCCTATCGCGTGCACGCGGGACGTCAGGCACAGGCCGTTCAGGTTGCCCTTGGGGATGCCCTTGCGGACCTCGAAACCGGAGACTCGACGCCTGCGTCCCGCCAGCGCATCGCGGCCAGGCTGGCGTCTTCGTTTCAGGACCTGGACGATGCATTCATGGACATGCGGGCAAGGAACCTAGTGAAGTCCATTCCGGCCGGCCAGGCCATGAACCTGGGGCTTCACGTTCTGGCGCTTGATGAGATCCGCGCCCAGGTCGAGCGGGCTCATGCGCTGATCGCCCAGCTGGGCGCCGATCCGCTCGGAGAGGAAAAGCGTCCGGTCTCCGCAGCGCCCCCGTTTCCTCCGCCCTTCTGGATCCGGACCGGGATCAAGTCGGGGCTCGCCGTGATGGTGGCCATGCTGATTGCCAATTGGCTGAACCCGCCCGGGGCGCCGATGTTCATCCTTGGCACCTGGCTCTTCACGGCCTTGAATGCGGCCAGCCCCGGCGGGCAGGGCGACCACCGGGCCTTCCACCTGATCCCGGGGATTGTTGCGGGGCTGGCGGCTGTCAGCATGGCGCTCCTTGCGCTCAGCCCGATGCTTTCGAGCTATGCGGTCATGAACACGATCCTCTTTGTCTGGCTCTTTCTGTGGGGATACCATTCGTTCACGACGCGCGGCATGACGATTCCCATGCAGCTTTCCATGCTTGTTGTCGTGAGCATCCTCGGGCTCAACGGGCAACACCCCGTCCCCTTCCAGGCGATCGTCAACTTTTTTTTCGGCCTTGTGCTTGCGCTGGTGGCTTCCTCTCTCCTGCAGCGCCTGATCTGGCCGTCCCTGCCGCAGTGGGAGACCCGCGACCGCTTTGTCGAGATGATCGGCATCTGCCGCAAGCTTCTCGCCCGGGAGGAGATGCCGCTCTGGATCAAGACCCGGCTGGCGATGATTCCCGGCGAGGTCGGGGCCCGCCTGCCCCACCTCACCCCCCCCATCTGCCCGGAGGGCGAAACCGCGCGCCTGGCCGCCCTCATGCAGACCCTCGTGAACATGGGCGGAAACCTTTCCGTCTCACTCGACCGCATGAAGATCCCCGAAGACCGTGCCAAGGAGGGACAATCCCGCCTCAAGGCCATTGAATCCCTTCTCTCGGCCGGGCTGGAAACCATCCAGGGAGGATTCGAGCAGCACCCCGGGCGGCCGGTTGAGCCCGATGCCGTGCAGGCGGCCTTGCAAAGCCTGCGCGAGTGGATCGCCGCGACGCGCCTCGAGATGCTCGCACAAAATTGCGCGCCGCTCGAAAGTGCGCGTCTGTCCGGGTTCGGCGAGCGCTACGTTCTTCTTGCCGGCGACCTGCTCGAGGCGCAGCGCCAGTTCGCCGCGCTTCGGCTCTCGCTTTACATGGGCGACTTCTCGCTGTGAAATCCGGAAGCGCATGAGAGGATCCATCCCAGAATCCGAAGGTCCCGACCCCGGGCACCCCGAGGGGAGAACCCTGTGAAAATCCTCCTCGCCTTCGACAAGTTCAAGGGCAGCCTCTCTGCGGAGCAGGCCTGCGAAGTCGCCGCCCGCGTCCTCGCCGCCGCCCATCCCTCCTGGACGATTTGTGCGTGCCCCCTCAGCGACGGGGGCGAGGGGTTCGGCCGGATCCTTACGAAGTCCGCAAAGGGCGACTGGTCGGATGTTCGTGTAAGGGGACCCGGGGGCGGGGAGGTCACTGCTGGCGCCGGAATCGTTTTTACCCGCTGCATTCCGCCTGCGGCGCGGGCGATGCTGCCCGTCTCCCTCGATGGCGGCGACCGGGTGGGAATCGTCGAAATGGCACTAGCCAGTGGGCTGGTGCTGCTGCCGGCCGGTTCTCGGAACCCATGGGAGACCGATACGCGCGGCACGGGCCAGCTGATGCGATCGTCTGCCGATGCCGGCGCGCGGGCGATCTTGCTCGGGGTTGGAGGCAGTGCCACCAATGACCTCGGGCTTGGCGCGCTGGCGGAGCTGGGGGTCTGCCCGCTGGACTCCTCCGGATCGCCCGTGGATCCGGTCTCGCCGGACCAGTGGGAAAGGATCAGCGGTTTTCGAGGTCGCTTGCCCGCCGGGTTTCCAGGGGTCTTCATCGCCTGCGACGTCAAAAACCCACTGCTCGGTCCGTCCGGCTGCACGGCGGTTTACGGCCCCCAGAAAGGACTGCTGCCGGAGGACGTGGCAAGGATGGATGCCGGAGCGGACCGGGTGGCTCGCCTGCTGGCCCGCCACTTTGGCCTGCCCGAATCTTTGGCATCGGAGCCCGGGATGGGGGCTGCCGGCGGGATTGCGTTCGGCCTGCGCTGTGCGGCTCGGGCGGAGGTCCTGCCCGGCGCGGAATTCGTGGCGGCCTGGCTGGACCTGGATCGGCACCTGGAGGAGTGTGATGTTGTCATCACTGGGGAGGGGAGGTTTGACGCGACCTCGCTGCAGGGGAAAGGGCCTGGCGAGCTCCTGCGCCGCGCAAGCTCCCTTGGGAAAAAGGCCTTCGTTCTCGCCGGGTCCGTCGAGCACGCCCTGCCCGGCGCTGACGCAGCGATCGCCATCACTCCCGGCGGCCTGCCGCTGGCCGAGGCCCTCGCACGCGGCCCCGAATTTCTGGCCCTCGCCGTCGCGCGGATCGAGGCCCGGCTTTGACCCTACCCGGCCCGCTTGAACTCCATGACGTTGATCGGCGGGAAATTCAGCGCGCAGAACGATTTCCGGTCGAGAGAAAAAATTTCATCCTCCTCGCAGAGCTGGGTGGTGAGCTGGTAAGCGATGAACCGCGCGTCCGGCGACATCACCCCGGCGATGCGCCTCAGGATTTTGAGGCGGGCGGATTTTTCAATGACCGAGAACGGGATGCCAGAGACGACGTAGTCGCATTCGTCGTGGCCGAGCTCGCGGAGGGCCTCCCCGATGTGGAGGGCATCCGACTGGAGGATCGTGACCCGGGCGTCGTTTCGGAACTGCTTGCGCAGGTGGCGCACAAACTCGTGGTCCAGCTCGAACAGGATCAGGCGCGAATCGCCATCCATCCGGCGGAGGATCTGCCGGGTGTGGCAGCCTTCCCCCGGTCCGAGCTCGACCACCACGCGGGGCTGCGAGAAGTCGAGGCGGGAGGCCGTCTTGCGGGTGAGGAACGGAGAGCTGGGCACCAAGTAGCCGACCCGCAGGGGGTTCGCCAGAACGCGCTTGAAGAAAAGAAGGCTCACCGGGCGGCAGGGGGGACCCGGGCGAGGATTTCGCGGGCGGCGGATTGTTCGTAGGCGTCAGCGATCGCAAGCAGCCGGGCCTCATCCAGAGGCTTGCCGAGGAACTGAAGCCCGACAGGAAGCTGGTGGCCGCCCTCCTCAACCAGCCCGCAGGGGACGCTGATCCCGCAGATGCCGGCCAGGTTGGCCGCGATCGTGAAGATGTCGGCCAGATACATGCGCAGGGGATCGTTGACCCGCTCCCCGACACGGAACGCAAGGTCGGGCGAGGTCGGGCAGACCAGGGCATCCACGTTTTCAAAGGCGTCTGTGAAGTCTCGGCGGATCAGGGTCCTGACCTTCTGGGCCCGCAGGTAGTAGGCGTCGTAATACCCGCTGGAGAGCACGTAGGTGCCCAGGATGATCCGGCGCTTGACCTCGCTTCCGAACCCTTCGGCCCGCGAGCGCCGGTAGTGGTCGAGGAGGTCGGAGGGGGCTTGAGCGCGGTGGCCGTAGCGCACGCCGTCAAAGCGCGCCAGGTTCGCCGAGGCCTCCGCCGTGGCGATGATGTAGTAGACGCCCACGGCATACTCCGTGTGCGGCAGGGAAACCTCCACCAGCTCCGCCCCCAGCCCCTCACAATGCGCGATGGCCGCCTCGACACTTTCGCGGACGCGCCGGTCCATGCCGTCCACAAAATACTCTTTCGGGATCCCGAGGCGGACGCCCTTGAGATCGCGTCCGAGACCTGAGGAAAAATCCTCTGCAGGCAGGTCGAGGGACGTCGAGTCGTGCGGGTCCTTTCCTGAGATGGCGGTGAGGAGCGCTGCGCAGTCGCGCGTGCTCCGGGCAAAGGGCCCGATCTGGTCGAGCGAGCTGGCGAAAGCGACAAGCCCGTAGCGGGAGACCCGGCCGTAGCTGGGCTTCAGCCCGACGACCCCGCAGAGGGCCGCCGGCTGGCGGATCGATCCGCCCGTATCGCTGCCGAGCGTGGCAAAGGCTTCGCGGGCGGCCACCGCGGCGGCCGATCCGCCGCTCGAGCCGCCGGGGATGCGGGAGGTGTCCCACGGGTTGCGGGTCACCTGGAAGGCGGAGTTCTCGGTGGAGGAGCCCATCGCAAACTCGTCCATGTTCAGGCGCCCAAACGGGATCGCCCCGGCGGCGCGCAGCTTCGTGATCACGGTCGCATCGTAGGGGGCTCTGTATCCGGTCAGAATTTTCGAGGCGCACGTGCACTGTTCGCCGAGGACATTGATGACGTCCTTGATGCCGATCGGCACCCCCCCGAGCGGGAGGGAGACGTCGGCCGCCTCTGCGGCGGCGAGGGCGGCATCAAAATCGCGGGCCAGGTAGGCGCCGATCTGCGGGTCGGTTGCCGCAATCTGGCCCTCGAGGTCCCTGACAGCGTCGGCCGGGGTGAAGTCTCCATTGCGAAATCCGGCCTGGAGGGCCGAGATGGTGAGATGGGAAAGCTCGGGCATGGGAAAAGCTATTCGATGACCTTGGTGACGACGACGAGGCTGTTGGCGGAGTGAGGAGCATTTGCCAGCACGGCGGCGCGTTCGAGGCCCGGCTGCGGGGTGTCCTCCCGGAAGACGTTGAAGACCGGGTTGGCATGGGCCGTGGGCTCGACGCCCGAGACGTCGAGCTTGCCGAGCTGCTCGACATACTCGAGGACGCGGCCGAGCTGGGACTGAAAGGTGGCGGCTTCTTCGTCGGTCAATTCGATGCGGGCCAGCCGGGCCACATCGCGGACATCAAGGATCGGGCTGCTCATGAGCGCCCTTGGTAGTTTCCCCGGGCCGGTTTGTCCAGCGCGGGCCGAAGAGATTCGTCTTCTCGCGGGGGCCGTCCGGCATGTATTCCATTGGGCGCCGCAATGGATTACGACCCCAAGACTTCCCGACTCACGCTCGCTGAAAGCCTCGAGGCGGACGACGTCGCCGCCTCATGGCGCCTGGTCGGTGGCGAGGGGACGGTCAAAGACGTCGATGCCTCCCGCCTGAAGAAGTGCGACGGGGCGGGGCTGGCGTTCCTCTGGGCGCTCCGCACCCGGCAGCAGGCCAAGCTGGGCGGGATCTCCCCCGCCATCCTCGCGCTGCTCGCCCCTTTTGACAACCTTCCCAAAGATCCCCCATTCCCTCCAGGCCGGGATGAGTCCCTCATGGTCCGGATCGGGCGTGCGGGCAGCCGGTTTTTCGGGGACCTCGGTGAGATGATTGCATTCGTCGGCGAGCTTGCTGCAACCGCTGCCTCCTGTGCGCTCCGCCCGCGGCTCGTGCGGTGGGCCGACATGTGGGGGATTGCTCAAAAAGCCGGGGTCGATGCCCTGGTCGTCGCGGGGATGGTCTCGTTTTTGACCGGCATGATCATGGCCTTCCAGGGCGCGGTGCCCTTGCGCCAGTTCGGCGTCGACCTTTTTGTGGTCAACCTCGTGGCCCTGGCCCTGCTGCGCGAACTCGGCCCGATCATGACCGCGGTTGTCCTTGCCGGACGCTCGGGCTCGGCCTTTGCGGCAGAGATCGGGACCATGAAGGTCAATGAGGAGATCAGCGCGCTGCGGACGATGGGCCTGGACCCCATGCGCTTTCTGGTGATTCCGAGGGTGCTCGCGGGATTCCTTGTGACGCCCGTCCTGACCGTCTATGCCAACGTTCTCGGCGTGGCCGGCGGGTTTCTGGTCATGATGGCGCAGGGGTTTCCTTTTATGACGCTCTGGAACCAGCTCGTCGGTGCGGTCGGGGTCACCGATGTGATGACGGGCCTGATCAAGTCGCTGGTCTTCGGGATTCTGGTTGCGGGAGTTGGATGCCTTCGAGGGCTGCAAACCGGCACCGGCGCGAGCGCTGTCGGTGCCTCGACAACGAGCGCGGTTGTCAGCGGAATCTTTCTCATCGTCCTGGTGGACGCCGTCTTCGCCGGCATTTTTTACGTCATCCAATGGTGAAGCCGGTCATCGAGGTGCGGGAGCTGACGGCTGCCTATGGCGACTCCGTCATCCTCGAGCGGGTGAGCTTCGAGGTGGCGCGGGGCGAGATCTTTGTCATCCTTGGCGGATCGGGCTGCGGAAAAAGCACCCTCATGAAGCACCTCATCGGCCTGTATCCCCCGGCAGCCGGGGCGATCCTCATCGACGGCGGCGACCTGAACGCCACGTCCGGTGCCGCGCGCGCGGCGATCCTCAAAAAGTTCGGGGTCATGTATCAGAGCGGCGCGCTTTTCGGGTCGCTGACCCTGGAGGAAAACGTGCTGCTGCCGATGGAGGAATTCACGCATCTTCCTGCTGAGGCCCGCCGGCTGGTGGCGCGCATGAAGCTTTCCCTCGTCGGCTTGGAGCGTTTCTGCGGGCATTTCCCCAGCGAGGTGAGCGGGGGCATGCAGAAGCGCGCGGCGATCGCGCGGGCGATGGCGCTGGACCCGGAGGTCCTCTTCCTCGATGAGCCCTCCGCCGGGCTGGATCCGGTCACCTCCGCCGGGCTCGACGAGCTGATCCTCAGCCTGAACAAAAACCTCGGGGTGACCTTTGTGATTGTCAGCCATGAGCTCGCCAGTATCTATGCAGTGGCAGACCGCGTGATTATGCTCGACCAAAAAAGCAGAGGGATCCTTGCCGCAGGGGCTCCAAAGGACCTTCGGGACCATTCCTCCAACCCCGCTGTCCGCGCATTTTTCCACCGCAAGCCGCCGGAGGGTGCCGGATGAGCGCCAAGCCGAACTACTTCCTGATCGGCCTGTTCATCTCGGGGGCCACGGTCCTTCTGGTCGCAGGTATTCTGGTGTTTGGAGGCGGGCAGATTTTCCGCCCGAAGATCACGATGGAGACCTACATCAAAGGCAGCGTGCAGGGGGTCGACATCGGATCCCCCGTGAAGTTCCGCGGGGTGCTCATCGGCAAGGTCACGCAGATCAATTTCGCATTCACCGAGTTCGACCTCGAGGCGACCGACGGCCTCTACAATTATGTGGTGATTTTTATGGAGATCAACCGGGAGGTCTTTCCGAACATGTTTACCGAGGATCTCACCCCGATGCTCAACCGGGGAATCGAGCAGGGCCTGCGCGTGCGCATCGAGCCGCAGGGGATCACCGGGCTCAACTACCTCGACATCGACTACTTCGATCCCAGGCGCTTCCCCGCCATCTGGCCGACATGGAAGCCCCGGACCTATTACATTCCCTCCGCTCCCGGGGAGCTCACAAGCTTCCTGGACTCCATCAACGGGATTCTCCACGAGGTCGAGAAGCTGAATATCGGCGGGATCAGCAAGGCCGGCACAGAGCTCCTCGATAACCTCAATCAGGCCGTGGTCGGCGCCCAGGTGGACAAGGTCAGCGCCGAGCTCCAGACCTTCATCGTGGATGCCAATGCCGCCCTCAAAAAATCCGATGTCCCGGCGCTTTCCTCCGATGCGAGGAAGTTTCTCTCCGACCTTGAGGCCTCGAACCGGGACCTCCAGAAGATCCTGAAAAATATTGAGCCTGCCAGCCGCCTGAACCCGGTCCAGGTTCAGCAGCTCATGGACGGGCTCGCCGCCACGACCGCGAACCTCGAGGAGCTCAGCGCGGAGGTCAAGCGGCGTCCCTCGCTCCTGCTCTGGGGCACTCCCTCTTCGGCCAAACCCAAACCCAAGCCATCGCCCAGCCCCAAACCGCGCAGGGAGGCCCCGGGCGGGAAGTAGGAGGCATGATCCCGGAAGACAAGACCGGAGAGGATGGAGCAACCGGCCGGCCACCCGGCCCTGCGAAGCGTCTCCGCCGTCTCCGGGGTTATTTGATGAAGTAGCCCGAGACGCGCCACACGCCCTTTTCGTCTTTCATCGGGGTCACGGTCTCGACGGCCTCTGCTTTGTTCTGGAAGGCCTTTTCATAGCGGGCAGGCAGGTTCGCCGGGGGGCGCTGCCGGTGTCGAGGAAAATGGACGCCCCCTCCCGGACCGGGCTAGAAGTAGAATGCGATCCCCTGGTCCTTGAAGGCGGCCTTCTGGTCGCCAAGATACTTGTCGCCGAGCGCTTCGAATCCCCCCGAGGCGCGGAACGTCTTCAGAAAGTCATTGATCCGGGTCTTCAGTGACTCGTCGTCCAGGCGCAAGCCGACCGCCCAGCATTCTTTCTGAACCGGAGCCAGGATGGCGCGCGTCGTCCCGGGCTGGAGCTGTGCATTCTTCCAGATGCTCATCTGGTCGTAGAGGAAGGCGTCCGCCTTGCCCTGCACCACCTCCAGCACGGCGGCGGATTCCTTTTCCAGCGCGAGGATTTTGGCCTCGCGGATGTTTGCGCGGGCCCAGACCTCGCCAGTGGTTCCCTGGCGGACGGCCAGCGTGCGCCCGGGCTGGTCCAGCTCGGCCAAGGACTGGATCGGCGAGTTTTTTGCAACCAGGAGGGCGAGCCCGATCGTGAGATACGGGTCGGAAAATGCGATCGATGTCCGGCGCTCCGGGGTGTCGGTCATCGACGAGATGATGCAGTCGATTTTCCCGGTTTTGAGCGAGGGGATGAGCCCGGTGAAGGGGATGTTTTCTATGCGCACGCGTTTGCCCAGCGACTCCCCGAGGGCGCGGGCCATGTCCACGCTGAGCCCTGTCGGCTGGCCGGACGCATCGATGGTCTCGAACGGAGGGTAGGACAGCTCCATGCCGACAACCAGCTCGTCCGTTGTGGCCCGCCTTTGGCAGGCCGGGACCGCCAGGAGCGCGGACAGGAGAAAGGGCAGACATTTTTTCATGGGCGGATCATTCGATGGAGATGCTGTGTTTGGCGAGCGTGAGTCCGGTGGCGCGGGCGTAGGCGGCGATGGCGCGGATGTGGTCGGCGCGGGCGCGGATGGCGTTGATCTCGGCGGTGGCAAGGTCCCGCTGGAACTGGAGGACCTCGAACGTGGTCGTCGTCCCGCTGGCGAGCCGGGCCTGGGCGGCCTCGAGGGTTTTGCGGGAGAACTCGAGCGCCGCCGAGGTGGCCACGATAAGCTCGCGGGCGGTTTCGATGCGCCCGGCCGCGTTGTCGGCCTCCACGAGGATCGACTGCTCGAGGCGCTTGAGCTCGACAAGCGCCTTGGCGGCCTCCAGCTCGCGGGCCTGCGCCTCGCCCCGGGCCTGCCGGTTCGGGATGGGCAGGCTGCCGGTGAATCCGGTGGACCATGCAAGATTGTTCGTGTCCTGGCCCGAGGCGCGGGAGAGGCTGTCCGCGAGCGACGTGTCGATGCCGTTCACTCCAAAGCTCGCGACTAGGTCCAGCTGGGGCAGGGTCTGGTTGCGCGCAAAGACGACATGGATCCGGCGCTTTTGAATCTCGAGGAGCGCCTGGCGGTAGTCGGGACGCATCTGGAACGCCAGCGGAAAATCCTTCTCCTTGTCGGCCTTGGCATCGGGAAGGCTTGGCAGGTCCGCAATCGCGATGCGCGTGGAGAGGACCCGGAAGACCTCGTCGGTCACCAGCTGCTTCAGGAAGTTCTCGCTGTCAAGCATCGTGCGTCGGGCGACGAGGACGCGCTCCTCGCGCGAGGCCAGGTCGGCGCGGGCCTGGATGACATCGAGCGGGGACATGACGCCGATCTCCGCGCGCTTGAGGTTGTCGGCAACCAGCTGGGCGGAGAGCCCCCGCGAGCGCTCCTCGACGCCCAGGTTCTCCTTCGCCACAAAGAGGTCGCAATACGTGTTCACCGTGTCGGTCACGATCTGGATGATCCGCTCGCGGAGCGTCCATTCCGAAATCGCCCGGTCCGCCCGCGCAATCCGGAGCTGTGACAGGTTCACGTCCGTCCCGAAATCTTGCAGGATCGGCTGCGTGACGGAGATGCCGAAAAACGAGTTGAACCGCTCGTTGGAGATCCGGTTATCGGTGTTGCGGGTGGTGGAGGCGCCGATGTCGTAGGTCATGCCCCAGGGGTTGAGGCCGGAGATGCTCGAGTCCACCTCCAGGCCGCTCGTGCGCGCAAACAGGTCGGGCGTGTCCCCGGCGGCCGTGGGAGTCACAAGCTCGTTGTTCAGGGTGCGCAGCTCCTGGTTGTTCTCGTCGTAGGTCACGGAGACCTCCGCCACCGGATCAAATTTTCCCGAGGCGGAAAGCTGGCGGGCCCGCGCAATCTGCGGGGTGAACCTCTCCGCCCGGATCTCAAAATTCTTTGCGAGGGCGGCTCGGATTGCCCCGCTGAGCGTGAGCGGCTCCGAGGCGGCTGCGGGTCCGGGAGGGGCGGCGAGGAGGGCGGCGAGGAGGGCCCGCGTGCAGAGCTTGGTAATCCGGAGCATCTGGGGCATTCAAAAATCCATCGGTGCCGGCGGCGGGAGCTGGAGGATCGGCTTGTCGAGCGGGGAATCCAGGGGGGTGACCTCCTCGGCCTTGCGCACCTCGGGCTCTGCCGCGGCCACGGGGGCCAGAGCAGGCGCGGCCTCCTGGCTCACGGGGGCCGCCTCCCCGCCAGATCCGCCTTCAGGCTCCTTGGCCACCGCAATGGCTTTCGCCACCGGGATGGTGCCATCCTCCAGCGTCTCCATGCCGGGGCGGATGGATTGATACACGTCGTTGAATCCCAGCAGGGTGGGCGCCTGGACGGCAACCGGCCGAACGGTTGAAAGGTCCACCGCGGCAGCCGCGCGCGGCCAGCCGGCTTCGTCGTATTGCTTCGCGTAATTCCTCACCCCGCCCCCATGGATGTCGCAGCGGATCTGCGGGGCCTGCGCCGGTGTCGCATATTCCTTGTAGCTCAGCGGCTGGGAACTGGAGATCCGGCCGCCGGCATCCTGCAGGTCGAGCGTGCAGCGCGGCGTGGCCAGCAGGCCGGAGACACGGCAGATTTCCACCTCCTGCAGGCCGGATGGCTTCACGAAAGGGGCCGGCGGAAACTCCTTCGCCGCGGCGTTCATGATGCGCGTCCAGATCGGCAGGGCCAGGTCCTTGCCGAAGGCTCCGCGGTAGATTTTTGTGGGCTTGTCGAAGCCGACCCATACGCCGCACGTGACCTCGCTCGTGTAGCCAAAAAAGTAGGCGTCCGTGTAGTTGTAGGCGGTTCCCGATTTGCCTCCGACCGGAAAATTCTCGAGCCCGAGCCCGGCCGCAGCGGCTCCCGATCCGCGCTGCATGAAGTCGGCCAGGCCGGCATGCACTTGGAAGGCGGCCTCCTCCGAAACCGCCTGCACCCTCCTCTGAGGCTCCTCATAAATCACCTTGCCCTCCTTGTCGAGGATCCTCCGGATGATATGCGTTTCCTCCGGCCGCTTGCCCGCATTGGGGAAAATGGTGTAGGCCAGTGTCAGCTGGTCCAGCGTGACCTCGCTGCTGCCCAGGAAGCTGTTGGCGTATTCCCGCAGCGGCGACGTGATCCCGGCGGCCGCCGCCGTCTTTTTCAGCGCGTCGAGACCGACCTGCATGCCCAGCCTGACGGTCGCCGCATTTTTCCCCTTCACCAGGGCGTCGCGGGTCGTCATCGGCCCCTCGTATTCGTTGTCCGGCCGCTCCACCCCCCACTCCCCGAGGATGCCGGTCTCGCCGCCCACCATCACGTAGCGGTTGTCGATGCAGGCATCCTGGACGATCTCGCCAGGGAAGACGCCCGATTCGTAGGCGGAAGCAAAAACGAGCGGCGTGAAGGCGGTCCCTGCGGGGCGCGTGCCCTGCACGGCGCGGTTGTATTCGCTGTGCTTGAAATCCCGCCCCCCAACGATGGCCAGGATGCCCCCGGTCTTGTTTTCCATCGCCAGCGCGGCCCCCTGCAGGTATTTCGGCTCGGGCATTTTAATCGACATGTTGCCCTTGTTGATCGCCTCCTCGATGCCCTTCGTGGCCTCGCGGTATTGGGCGAATGTCGGGTGCGTGTAGCCCGGGGCCCCCTCGAGATCGGAGGTGATGTCCCGGACCGCGCGCTCCGCGGTGCGTTGCATCTCGAAGTCAAGCGTCGTATCGATCCGGTAGCCCCCGTTCATCGCGCGTTCGAACCCGAGGGCCTTGATCGCCTGCTGGCGGATGAGGTCCACCGCGTAGGAGACTTTGAAAGGGTTGGTGCGCTTCACCGCATAGAGCCGCATCTCCGTCTGCTCGCGGTATTGGTCGCGCGTGATGAATCCCATCTCCCGCATCCGCCGCAAAACAAAGTTGCGGGCCTCGGTGGCGCCCTCGATATTGTTCCATGGGGAGAGCGCCTGCGGGCTCTTGAGGAGGCCGGCCAGCATGGCTGCCTGCCCGATGTCGAGGTCCTTTGCCGGGCGGCCGAAATACCCGCGCGCCGCCGCCTCGGCCCCGTAGAACCCGCTGCCGAAATAGACGCGGTTCAGGTAAAGGTCCATGATCCGCTCCTTCGTGAGCTGGTTCTCGATCCTCCAGGCCAGGAACATCTCCACCAGCTTCCTCTCGTAGGTGCGCTCGCGAAGCTCGAACGAGTTCCGGGCCAGCTGCTGGGTCACGGTGCTCGCCCCCTGGGAAATCTTGCCGCGCCGGTAGTTGGCGATCGCCGCCCGCAGGATGCCCATGTAGTCGACCCCGTTGTGCTCGTAAAACTTGTTGTCTTCCGCCGCAATGACGGCCTTGACGAGCATCGGGGAGATCTGGTCGAGGGGCACCGGCTGCCGGTTCTGGATGAAAAGCTTTCCGAACTCCTTCCCGTTGCGGTCGAAAAGGATGGAGGCGGATTCCATCTCCCCGACCTGCTTCAGGTCGAACTCCTCCGCCCGCTTCTCGTATTTATACGAAATCACCCCGAAGGCCACCCAGGCCGCGAACGCCCCCCCCGCCAGAATTCCAACCGGGATCCAAAGGCGCTTGCGAGCGTAGAGCGGCCTGCGCCGGTCCCGGCTCTCCCAACTGTAGTATCTCTTGCTGATGCCCGCATATTTTCCATGCCGCAGCCCCGGGTGCAATGGGGAAAAGCGAAGAATCTTCCGCCCCCCCTTGATCCGGGGGCCGTTTCCCGCCATCCTGCGAAGATGAAATCGGGAATTTGTTTCTTGGTGGGGGCCGGTCCCGGCGACCCGTTGCTGATGACGCTCAAAGGCCGCCAGTGCCTGGAGCGGGCGGAGGTCGTCGTCTATGACTACCTGAGCAACGCGGAGTTCCTGCGCTGGGTCCCCGAGGGCGCCGAGATCATCTACGCCGGAAAAAAGGCCGGACACCACACGCTCAAGCAGCCCGACATCAACGACCTGCTGGTGGAACGCACGAGGGCCGGAAAGACGGTCGTCCGCCTCAAGGGCGGGGACCCCTACCTCTTTGGCCGGGGCGGAGAGGAGGCGGATGGCCTTGCCAAGGCGGGCTGCGCTTTCGAGGTGGTCCCGGGGATCAGCTCGGCCATCGCAGGGCCGGCCTACGCGGGCATCCCCGTCACCCACCGCTCGCACAACACGATGCTCACGATCTTCACCGGCCACGAAGACCCCACGAAACCAGGATCCTCACTGGATTTTGCAGCCATCGCCCGGGCACCGGGAACCAAGATCATGCTCATGGGAATCGAGCGGCTCGGAAAAATTTCCGAGGGGCTCCTGGCCGCCGGCATGGATCCCGGAACCCCCGTTGCCCTCGTTCGGTGGGCAACAACCCCCCGGCAGGAGTCGCTGGTTGGCACCCTGGCGGACATCGCGGAGAAGGCGCTTTCCCGCGGGTTCCAGGCCCCTGCCATCGCGGTCTTCGGCGACGTGGTGACCCTGTCGGACGAACTGGGCTGGTTCGAGCGCCTCCCGCTCTTCGGGCGGCGGATCGCCGTGACCCGGACGCGGCACCAGGCGGGCGAGCTGGTGGCGCAGCTCCGCGCTTTGGGGGCGGATGCCTTCGAGATGCCGATGATCAAAATCGAGCCTCCTCCCAACAAGCGCGAGTTTTACGAGACCGTCGCATACAGCCACGGCTACGACTGGATCATTTTCACCAGCCCCAACGGGGTGGATGCCTTTTTTCATGCTTTCTATGAGATCTACCACGATGCCCGCGATATCGGCGGGGCGCGGATTGCCGCGATCGGCCCCGCGACGGCCGCCCGGGTCAAGGCCTTCCACCTCCAGGTGGATGTCCAACCGGAAAAATACGTGGCGGAGGAAATCATCAAGGCGCTGGAGAAGGAGACCAGCGTCGAGAATCTCAAGATCCTCCTCCCGCGTGCGGAGGGCGCGCGCGACGTGCTCGCCGGGGAGCTCTCCCGCCTCGGGGCGATCGTGGATGACGTCCCGGCCTACCGCACCGTTCCAGCCGGAGCAGACGACGAGGGGGTCCGCCGATTCCGCGAGGAGGGGGCCGACCTAGTCACCTTCACCAGCTCGTCCACGGCGGAAAATTTTCATGCCCTCATGCTGCCTTCCTGCCCGGGCGTGAGCCATGCCAGCATCGGTCCGGTCACGTCCGCAACCATGCGCGCGCTCGGCCTCACGGTCGATGCCGAGGCGGAGGTCCACGATATCCCGGGCCTCGTCGCCGCCATCGTCCGGTTTTTTGCGAAGCCCGGTTGACACGATGCATCCGCCGCACCATTCTCTTTCGTAAGTAAGATCACTGTCCAACACATGATCTCCAATCTTGAATCCATCGGGGGGTATACCACACCCACAACGAACATGACGGAACCAATACCCGTGCCCACAGCTGACGACCTCGGCGCAAACCTCCTCATCGCCTCCTCGCCCCGTCGCCCTGCCCCCGTTGCCCTCCACGACCGCCTCCTCTCCCGCATCGCGGCCGAACCCGCCAGCGTGACAACCGACGTCCACGGCAGGATCACCGCCATCAACCCCGCATTCTCCGGCCTCTGCGGCTACGCCTTCACCGAGATGCGCGGACAAAAGCCCGGCACCTTCCTGCAGGGGGAGCGGACCGACCCCGCTGCCGTTGATATCATCCGCCAAGCAGTGCGCTCCGGCAGCTCTTGCACCACGGATTTAACGAACTACCACAAGAACGGAACCGCTTATCGGGTCCGGATTGCCGTCGAACCTCTCCGGGATGCCTCCGGAAACCTCACGGGGTTCCGGGCGACCGAGACGCAGCTTCCCTGACCATCCTCCTCAGCCGGATCGCGAAGGCTGCCGCAGCGACGGTCAGCCCAACCACAAATCCGACCCACACTCCGCGCGCCCCCGCCCCCAGGCCAAAAGCCACCGTGTAGGACACCGGGAGTGCCACGATCCAGTAGGAGAGGATTCCCACCCCCATCGGAACCTTCGTGTCTCCGAACCCCCTCAGCGCTCCGGCACTCACAACCTGGATGCCGTCCACAATCTGAAAAATCCCCCCCACGACCAGCAGTTGGGCCGTCAGTTCCAGAACCGGCGGATCCGTCACAAACCACGCAGCGATTATTTTCCCCCACAAGATCAGGGCCAGCCCCGTCAGCCCCATGAAGACAACCGTCAAGAAGAGTGAGCCCATAAGGATCGGCCGCAGCCGCTCGGGCCGCCTTCCCCCGCGGGAATGCCCGACCCGCACGCAGACCGCCTGCGAAAGCCCGAGCGGAACCATGAATGTCGTCGCCACACAGGTGAGGGCGATCTGGTGCGCGGCAAGCGCGGCCACGCTGATCCATCCCATCATGATCGACCCCATGGCGAAACCGCTCACCTCGCACAGGTGCAGCCCCCCGGCGGGCAGCCCGATCACGAGCGCCTCCCTCGCCGAGCGCCATGCGCCCGATTCCATCCATCTCCTCGGCCAGGACGCGCTCAGCGCGCTCGAGGCCGCCGGATAAACCAGGAGCGCCCCCATCACCGCGGCCCGCGATACCAATGTCGCCCATCCCGCCCCCTCCAGCCCCAGCGCCGGAGCTCCCCAATGGCCGAAAATCAGCACCCAGTTCAGCAGCGCGTTCAGCCCAACACCCAGCATCATGATCCAAAACGGCGCCCAGGGCCGCCCCAGCGCCTCACAAAAATTCTTCGTCACTGTCGTAAAAAAGACCGGGATCAGGGACCAAGCGCAAATTGCAAGATATCCCCCGACAGCGGCATTCACCTCCGATGGCTGGCCAAAAACCTCAAGGCGGGGCAGTAAAAATGCCACGCCGGCCAGCGAGGCCATCGAAAGCCAAAACGCCACAACAAACCCTCCTCTCACGCTCCCGCTGGCACGCTGCATCTCCCCCGCCCCGTGAGCATGCGAAACCTGCACGCTCACCGCCGATAACAGTCCAAACCCAAAAACCAATGGCACCGAAAGCAGCGTGTTTGCAAAACCGCACGCCCCCAGTGGAACCACCCCCAGCCTCCCCACCATGATCGTGTCCACCCACCCCATCAGCATCTGCCCGACATGCCCCACGATGATCGGCAGCGCCAAGGACACCGTGCGGCGGGCTTCAGTGAACACCAGAGGCATGACGATGAAATCAGTGCTAAATCTCTTCCCGGGCAGCCCATCCGCCCGCCAAGCTCCTAATCTTCAACCTCCAGCACCAATGCTCCCGGCTCCACCTCCAGCCGCTTGATTCCCTCAATCCGCGGCCCACCCCCCAATACCTCCCCCAGCAGGTTCTCCCCTTTGATCCCCCCCAACCACGCCTTCGGAAGACTCAAACCAAAAATCGTCACGTCCTCAAGAATCGCATACGGCTCCCCCTCATTCCCAATGGATACCCGAAACCTCCCCCTCATCCGAAAAACTGTCCCCGCACCAATCGGAAAATCCTCCGGAATGGGAATCGCTAAATACGCATTAACCGCATTTTTCACAAACTCAAACCGGACCTTGTCCCCAAGCTCGGTATTCTGATTCAGCAGCCCATTGATCTCTCGCTCCGTCAGGCGCAATACTTTCGTTCCAGGAATATAAACGGGATCGGTGATCTCTGCTGGCGCTGCTGGATTCGCATTATCTGCGGAGCTGATGGCTTTACTTGATTCGATCGGCATGCTGCCTTTTTCGAGTTCGTGGATTTTTTTCTCGACGACCACCTTTTCCTCGGAGCTCAAGACCACCGGGGGGATCGGGCGCTGGACCCACCAGAGCGTGGTGGCAACGGCTCCCAAGATCAGCAAGATCAGGACAAGCAATGCTCCGCATCCGAGGAGCCATGGGTGACGCTTGGAGGCATCCGGGATGCGTTGCAGATCGGGATTTTCCATACGCCATGCAGGCTACTTGCTCCACTTGTCCCATGCAACCTTCCTCGCATCCCAGCCAGGAACAGGGTTTTCCAGCCATTGTGTGGTAGTGGCATCCATGAAGCCAAAAACCGATTTCTCCAAAATCGGAGACATCCTTTCCGAAAACTTTTCTAGCCTGAGCCTCGTGATGAAGGTCAAGAATTCCAACCGGAGGATCGGATGAATCGTTCCATCCAGCGAGTAGCCATTGCGGGCATGCGCCCGCTGGCGTTGACAAAAAAGCAAATCATCGCCGTGCTTGGTTCGGCCAAGCTCGTTGACCGGATGCTTTGGGCGACCCGGCACACGAAAGGCGGCTGGTTCATCATTCTGCGGGAAGGCAGGTGACCTGACGCAACCCAGCCACTCTCCCATTGCTCCAATATCTCGCTTGTATCGACCCTTCGGTGCATGCCGAAGACTGCCTTCTTCAACGATGTTGCACTGCCTCAGCAGGCTGAGGGGAAGCGGGCCATAAGCTGCCCGATCACCGAGAACAGATATCAATATTTTATGCCTGACCCCAAGATCTCTTCTGAATCTGGATGGAACTTTCGGAATTCATCCCCGCTTCGCAAGACGTTCCGCAATGAGAGTAACAAACTCCAGCATGAGCAGGCTTCCAGTGATGGCGGTGATTTGCGACGGATTATCCAGCGGCGGGCAGTAACAGACGATGTCAGCTCCGATGAGGTTCAGTCCGCGAAAGCCATGAACCACCTGCAGGATTCCCCGGAGACGAAGGCCGTTTAATTGAGGATCGGCCACCCCCGGAGCCTCGCAGGGATCCATCACGTCGAGATCGAAGGTGAGGTAGGTCGGACGGTCGCAGACGACGGCGAGGGCTTTTTTCAGAACGGACTCGGGGCCCTGCTTGAGGAAGGACTCCGTGGTGATGAACTCGGCAAAGTTTTCCTTCGCCCAATCATCCATGGTGGGATCGCCCATCGGACCGCGAATCCCGATCTGGATCGTGTGTTTCGGATCAATGATCCCGTCTTCAGCCGCAAAACGGAACGGACCGGCATGATTCCGCGTGCCCAGGAGCGGCAGCATGGCGTCGTTGTGACTGTCGAAATAGATCATCGCAAGGGGCTCGGTGATTTTTGCGGCCCGGGCGGCACGGAGAATCGGTCCGGTAATGGAATGGTCGCCGCCGACACTCACCGGAATGATGCCGGCTCCGTAGACTCTCTCGAAAAAGGACTGAATGTCCTCTGCGGTGAAATCCGGATTCAGCCCCCGAGGCATGGGGGTAAAGGGGTAAAGGGGTCAGGCATAAAATTTTGACTTTCGCCCAAGAAAGTTGAAGCGCAGTTTTTCAACGTCGGCGCTCACCGCGAGATATCGATCCAGGGTAAAGGGGTCAGGCATAAAATTTTGACTTTCGCCCAAGAAAGTTGAAGCGCAGTTTTTCAACGTCGGCGCTCACCGCGAGATATCGATCCAGCGAAGTGGCCCGCGCGGAGGGCGTTGCTGCTTGATCAGGCAAGTTGACAGGAATCGGGACCAAGAGATTTCTGGTCGGAGGGGAATAGACATCAATATTTTATGCCTGACCCCTTACCACCCCGCGAGTTTGGAAATCTGCCTCAATTTTGAAGGCTGCGGCATTTTTTCCCGTGGAGGAAAGGGAAGCAGGAGGATTTCCTTGATGCCCGGGGGTGCCTCTCTGCTAGGGTGGTTGGCTTATGAGTTCCCAGTCCTCCAAGCAGATGCGTCCGCATTCCTCGATTGTCCTTGACGGTTTGAGCCGGGCTCCGAGCCGTGCGATGCTCTACCCTGTCGGCTACAAGGAGAGCGATTTTTCCAAGCCGCAGATTGGCGTGGCCTCGACATGGAGCATGGTGACGCCCTGCAACATGCACATCGACCAGCTCGCCCGCGAGTCCGCGCTGGGCGTCGATGCGGCCGGCGGCAAGGCCACGATTTTCAATACGATTACGATCTCGGACGGCATCTCGATGGGAACGGAGGGGATGAAGTATTCGCTGGTGTCCCGCGAGGTGATTGCGGATTCGATCGAGACCGTCGTCGGGTGCCAGGGGTTTGACGGGTTTGTGGCGATCGGGGGCTGCGACAAAAACATGCCGGGGTGCCTGATGGCGATCGCGCGCATGAACCGGCCCGCAGTCTTCGTCTATGGGGGAACGATCCTGCCCGGCTGCCTGGCCGGAAAAAACCTGGATGTCGTCTCGGTTTTTGAGGCGGTCGGACAGCGTGCCGCAGACAGGATCACGGACCGGCAGCTTCATGATGTCGAGTCCTGCGCGATCCCCGGGCCCGGCTCCTGCGGGGGGATGTATACCGCCAACACGATGGCCTCCGCGATCGAGGCGCTCGGGTTCAGCCTCCCGAACAGCTCGGCGCAGATGGCCGTCTCCCCATCCAAATCCGAGGACTGCCGTGCGGCCGGAGCCGCCGTGCTCACGCTTCTGAAAAAGGGAATCCGTCCGGCAGACATCTTCAGCAAGGAGGCCTTCGAAAACGCGATCACCGTGACGATCGCGCTGGGAGGATCGACCAACTCGGTGCTCCACCTCCTCGCCATCGCGCACTCGGCCGGCGTCAAGCTCACGATCGATGACTTCACGCGCATCGGCGCGCGCGTCCCCGTCCTGGCGGACCTGAAGCCCAGCGGGCGCTTCCTCATGTCCGAGCTTGTGGGGATTGGCGGAATTGTGCCGATGATGAAGGACCTCCTCTCGGCCGGGCTTCTGCACGGGGGCTGCCTGACGGTCACGGGCCGGACGCTCAAGCAGAATCTGGCCCCCGTGAAACCCTATCCCAAGGGGCAGGAAATCATCGCGCCCCTGTCGCGCCCCCTCAAAAAGGAGAGCCACTTGGTCATCCTTCGCGGCAACCTCGCTCCCGGGGGAGCCGTCGCCAAGATCTCCGGCAAGGAGGGCGAGCGGTTCGAAGGCAGGGCGCGCGTTTTTGATTCGGAGGAATCCGCGCTGACCGCGATCCTTGGCGGAAAAATCCGTTCGGGCGACGTGATCGTGATCCGGTACGAGGGCCCGCGCGGAGGTCCGGGCATGCGGGAGATGCTCTCCCCCACAAGTGCGGTGATGGGTTGCGGGCTTGGAAAGGAGGTTGCCCTGATCACGGACGGAAGGTTTTCCGGAGGCACGCACGGCTTCGTGGTCGGGCACATCACGCCGGAAGCCTTTGAGGGCGGGCTGCTGGCCATCGTCCGGAATGGCGACCCCATCACCATCGACGCGACCACGCACAGCCTCAATCTAGGAGTTCCGGCAAAAGAGATCCGGGCCCGCCTGGCGAAGTGGAAAAAACCGCGCCCCCGCTACCGCAGGGGAGTTCTCGCAAAATACGCGGCGCATGTTTCCACCGCTTCCGAGGGCGCCGTCACAGATAAGGGGCTCTGATGGCGATGAACGACGTCGCAGCCAACCCGATACAGGCCGCGGCTTATCTGCGCGCGCAATCCCTCCAGGCCAACCCCCATACCCAGGTCTCGATCAGCTTCGGCGAAAGGACCGATAGCGCGGCGCTCCGCGAGGCCTGGGGCGCCGTCTCGGCAGCGCACCCGGGGCTCCGCACCTTGCTCTCGCGCACCCCGGGAGGTGAGGTGGTGGCAGCTGTCTCGGAAACCCCCACCACGCTGTGGGCGGAGATCGACTGGACCGGGGCCGACCCCAAAGAGATCCCGGACCGATGGGCCGCGCTCCAGTCCGGGGATTCTCTGGAGGGATTCGGTCCGAAGACCAGCCTCCGCATCTCCGAGATCCGTCTCCCCGGCGGCGGGTCCCACTTCTTGATGACCGCGCCCGAATACCTGCTCGATGAGGCGTCGGTCACGCGGGTCCTTCTCGATTGGCTGCTCGCCCTGGATCGCCCGCTCGCTCCCGAGGAGCCCGCCGGGCAAACCCAGGGATCATCCGCCGCCTGGGCAGGGATCATTGGTAAGGCCGAGGCGCCCCTGACCCTCCGGCCGCAGGTCGGATCCTCCGAGTGGGTTTCCGCGACAAAAAAGCTCAACCGGGAGGAGGCCGCCGGGCTCCTTGCCGCATGCAAGGACCGGCCGCCGGCGATCCTGCTGGAGCTCCTCTGGGCGCTGACCCTGCGCCGCCTCGGAGCCACGGGCAATGTCCTGCTCCGCCGGGTCGATGCGCGGCGCTCGCTCCACGAGGCCGACTATTTCGAGAACTGGTTGCCCGTCGCTCTGGATTGGGCGGCAAAGGACTGGCCGGACGTGGAGGGCGCTCGAACCGTCCTTGAGAACGCGCACATCTCGCCGGCTGCAGCGCTGCAGGCCGGGGGCGCCCGATTTCCTGTCTCCGACATCCCCGCCGCCTTCTCCTGGTGCGGGCCGGAGATCAATGATGTCATCCGCACGGCTCTGCCCCGCTGGATCAATTTTGATGCGCGCCTCTCCCGGGCCACCGCCAGCCTCTTCTGCCTCGAGGCCCGCCCCGATTTTTCTTTTTGCCTGCGCGGTCCACTCGGATCCCCCGGGGTGGCGGCAGAGATCCTTGAGCGCTTCCTGGGATTGGCCTGCGCGCTGCCGGCCATCGACGGAAAGCCCATTGCGCAGATCCCCCTCCTCCTGCCAGCCGAGGCGAGGGCGCTCAAGGAGGTCTCTCAGGGCCCGGCGGGTGGTGAGCTCCCGGCCACAGCCCTCGAGGCGTTCCGCGAAATCGTCGCCCGCTGGCCGGACGCCATCGCGGTGAAGGACGGGGACTATGAGCTCACGTTCCGCGAGCTGGACTCGCTTTCCGACCGCCTTGCCCAGCACCTCGCCCATGTCTCGCTCGCCGGCGGATGGCACGTCGCCCTCTTCCTTTCCCCCTCCTCCTGGATCGCCATCGCGCTGATCGGCTCTTGGAAGGCGGGAAACCCCTGCCTGGCCCTCGACCCCTCCGCCCCGCCGGCATGGATCGAATCCCTCCTCTCCTCCCACGACGCCGGGGTGGTGCTCTGCGACGCCGCCAGCGCCCCGCTGCTCGACGCCAGCACCCGCCGCCGGATTATCCTGGATCAGGATTGGGATGCGCTCGAAACCGGCGAACTTCCCCAGCCGGCCCTCGCGGCCTCCTCGCCGGCAGCCATCCTGCCCGGCCATCCCGAGGGCAGCCCGCCGCTGGTCCGCGCCCTCACCCACGAAATGCTCGTCGCCTCCTCGCGCGAGGCGGCCCGCCTGCTGGATTTCGGTCCGGGAAATTCCTTTCTCGCCCACTCCTCTGCCGGCGGCGGAGCATTCTTCGACGAGTGGCTCATCCCCCTGCTTGCCGGCGGCACAATCCTTGTGCCAGACGACTCTTTGCTCGACCCCGTGGACTCTCCCGCAACCCATCTGAGGCTCACGGCACCCGAATGGGCGAACCAGGCCGCCCGGTGGAGCCGATTGGATGAAAAGCCGGACCGCCCGCTCAAGGTCGTCGCCGTCGAGCTCGGCCAAGCCACCTCGCAAGCCCTCGAAATTTGGAAGGACCACTCCGGAGAAGGCGTGGCGGTTGTGACATTCTTCAGCCCGGCGAGCCTCTGCGGACTTGGCCTCGCGGGCTTGTCCTCCTCATCAGACGGGCTGTTTCTTTCCGCGGGCCGCCCGTCAGCCGGTTGCGAGGCCAGCGTCAGGGATCCCGACGGTTACGAGCTGCCGCCCGGTTTTCCCGGGGAGCTGTGGATCAAGTTCCCGGGGTGGAAATCCCATGGAGCGCCCAAGGGACGCCGGGGGCTGAGCGCCGAAATTTCCGCATGGAGGTCATCGGATGGATCGATTTTCCTGGAAAGCGTGGGGGCCCCGGGGCAACCGATCTCGCCCCAGGCTTTGAGCCTCCTCACCGCCCGCTCTGCTCTCGATGTCTTCGAGGGCGAGCACCTCTGGACGCTTTCGCGGGAAAAATTCCCCGGGACGATTGCCGTGGAGGAGTGGCCCCTCACCCGCGGAGGCTGGGTGGATGCGGCACTCCTTCCCAAGCCCTCCGTGACAGCCCGCGCGGTTTCCTCCCCCCCCTCGAGCTCCGGGCCTGCCACAACGTCTCCGGAAATGCAGGAGCCGCCTGCTCCGTGGAATCCCATCTCCCTCCTGCAAAGCGAGGGCACCGGTGCCCCGCTCGTGCTCGTTCCTCCGCTCTCCGGGCTGCCGGACACCTACCACGACCTCGTCTCAGCCCTGGGCTCGCAGCGCCGCATCTTTGGCCTCACCGCCCGCGGAGCCGTCCGCCCGGATGCCTCGCACCCCTCGATCGAGGCCTCGGCCGCCGCATGGATCGACGCGCTTCTGGAGGAGGACCCCTCGCTTTCCTTTGCGCTCTGCGGGTTCGGGTTTGGAGCGATCGCGGCCCTTGAAATGGCGCGCCAGCTCGCCGCCGCGCGACGGCCTGTCCCCGGGATCATCCTCCTGGGCGCGCCGGCCCCTCAAACCGAGGCGTCCACCGGCTGGTTGGCCTCCATGAAAAATGTCTTCCTGCGCATCAACCCGCCGGATCGCGTCGAGCCCTTCGCCCCGATGGGCGAGCCCGCCCGCTCGCACGAGACCGCCTGGTCACGCTACCGCCTTGCACCCTGCGATGTCCCGGCCCGCATCGTCCTCCCCTCCGACTTCCCGGCCGACGCCGGTGCCGCCTGGGTTGACATCCTGCCCTCCGCCAACATCGAATTCGTCAAATGCACGTGGGCCGAGATGCTCGCCTTCCCGGCCGTGAAGCGCCTAGCCACGATCATCTCGGAATCGAGGTAGCCGCGGGCTTCGCGGCGGGCACTGCGGAGACGCAGCGCGGGATCCGTGAATCCGGAACCGCCTGGCGCTTGTCAGGCCTTGGCCTTGACGAGCGCCTTTGTGAGGCGGCTCTTTTTGCGATCCGCCACGTTGCGGTGGATCACCCCGCGCTTGGCCGCCTTGTCGAGGGCGGAGGTCAGCGCCACAAACCCGGCCTTCGCCGAGTCGGCATTCCCATCGGCCAGCGCCTTCCGGAATTTCTTTTGTTCGGTCTTGAGTGCGGTGAGGACACCGGTGTTGCGCTCGCGGCGACCCACGTCCTGACGTGCGCTCTTTGCTGCAGATTTGGTATTGGCCATAAGTGATGATATGTGCCAGAGGGGAGAATCGAACTCCCGACCAAGGGCTTATGAGTCCCCTGCTCTACCGCTGAGCTACCCTGGCAAAAGGTGTTTTTTGATGGATGAAGTTAAGGATTCCCGACCGGGCCGACTCTTCAATTTCGGCCGGATCCCGCGCCGGTCCCGCCTTGGCAATGACAGGGCGGACGGCAGGGAAACCAGAAATCATGGAGAGACCACGGAGTGGAATCGATGTGCGGAGTTTAAGCATGCGGGGAATTCCCGCAATCGAAAAATCAGGGGGTTTTGCGCGCATCTTCCTGCCATCGGAATGGCCGGTGGAGGAGCGGGTCCCCGTCGGAGCTCCTGCCGAACAGCAATCAAAAAGTCTCGACTCCCCGGACGCGATAGCCGATGGGTAAGCGTGAAACTTCCCGATGAAAACACCCTGCCCTTCCCCGCTCCCGCGCATTGCTGCCTTTGAAAATCTTGGCTTCGGCATGTTCCTGCACTACGGGCTCTACTCGGTGCTCGGCCGCGGCGAGTGGATCCAGAATTTTGAGAAGACGCCCCCGGGGGAATACCGAGCCCTTGCGGACCGGTTCACTGCAGACAAATTTGATGGGCGGGCGATCGGGCGGCTCTGCCGCGAGGCGGGCATGCGCTACGCGTGCCTGACGACGCGGCATCACGAGGGGTTTTCGCTCTACGACACGCGGGGGCTGGACGCGTTCGACGCCCCCCATTCGGCGGCGAAGCGGGACCTGGTTGCGGAGTTTGTCGAGGGCTGCCGGGCCGAGGGGGTGGTCCCGTTTTTTTACCACACCACCCTGGATTGGCGTTGGGACAGCGCGAACTGCACCGGGGAAAAATTCCTGGAGTATCTGGATTACCTGAACGCCTCCGTGGAAATCCTCTGCTCCCATTACGGTGAAATCGGAGGCCTTTGGTTCGATGGGAACTGGTCGCGGCCGGGGGCGGATTGGAACGAGGACCGGCTCTACGCGACGATCCGCAGGCACCAGCCGGAAGCGATCATCGTCAACAACACCGGCCTGGACGCCCGCGGGGCGCTGGGCAACGCGGAGCTGGACAGCACGACGTTCGAGCAGGGCCTGCCCACGGCACCAGACCGCTCCGGATGGCCGAAGTATCTGGCCGGCGAAATGTGCGAGACGCTGAACGCCCACTGGGGCGTGGGGGCCCGGGACTTTCACTTCAAGGGGCCGGCCGAAGTCATCGAGCACCTTTGTGCCTGCCGGAAGGTCGGGGCCAACTACCTCCTCAATGTGGGGCCGCAGGCCGACGGCTCGATCGGCGGCTACGAGGTCGAACTGCTCCGGATCGTCGGGCGCTGGGTTCACGAGGCCGGTGGCGCGATCTTTGCAGGCCGCCCCGTGCAGGCCGCATGTTCGGGGAAGGACTTTCTTCTGGAGTCCGGGGGACGCCTCTTTTACTTCGCCCACGGGCTGACCCAAGAGGGCAGCGCCCATGTGGTGGCCGGAGCGACGGGCAACGGCCCGCGTTCCGTGGTTGGACTGGGCCGCAGGATTGCTGGAGCCCATTGGCTGGACAACCGGAGCGGGATCCCGCTCATCGGGAACAGCGACGGCTCCCTGCTGACCCTGGATTGCCGGGGCTACGACTACGGCACGAACCTGGTCGTGCGGGTGGCGGAGCTCGAGTGCGAGGCCTGACCCCCACCCGCATCGGTCGGGATCAGGGGGAGGCTTTCCCCAGGATCTCCAGATAGGTGCGGAGCGAGACCTTGCGCGTTTCCGGGTCGATGCGCTCGACGCGCATCTGCTTGAGCATCCCCTGGCCGTCGATCTGCTGGACCGAGTTGACGACGAAAACCTTGCTGAGGCGGCCCTTGCGGTCGTAGCCCTCGATCCGGAGGAGCGCACCCTGGGCCTTGTCCACCCAGACGCGGACAACCCCGTATTCGCTGGCCGACGGCGGCGCCGGGATCTCGATTTTGAAGGCCGCGCGGCCGCTGATCTTGTCCTCACCGAGCAGCTTCGGGTTTTTCCAGTAGAGGAAACGGAGGGCGAGGTCCTCGTAGGTGAGCAGGCCGCCCCGGACGGAATCGTCGAAGCGCGCGGGGGCCACGGGCTGGGATTTTCCGCCGCGCTGCTCGTGCATGGTCGACTCCTCATCGCCAAAGCCCAGCACGATCTGCTGGGCAGGGTTCTCAAAGAGATACGAGATCTTCCCGTCCTTCACCGCAATCTGGAAGGGCACTTTCTGGCCTCCCGCGCGAAGCTGGGCGTCAAGCACGATCGGCGTCCCCAGGGGGTTGACCCGCGCCGCGCGCAGGATCGCTTCCGCCTCCTCGTCCGCCCGCGCACCCGCGACAAGGGCCAGCAGGGCCACAACCGACAGCATCCGTTTTAGCATGGGAGGAGCGTATCAGATCGCAGGCCGTCCGCAATCCCGCGTCGGGGAGGAGCGCGGGAAAAATCAATACCCGGAGCCGGCGGGCAGGCCCTTCACGATCGCGATGCCGTTCGAGGTTCCGAGGCGGGAGGCGCCGGCTTCGATCAACGCCAGCGCGGTGCCGGTATCCCGGATCCCCCCCGAGGCCTTCACCTGGCAGCGCCCCGCAACGGCCCCCGCCATCAGGCGCACATCCGCCAGGGTGGCTCCCCCGGAGCTGAACCCGGTGGAGGTCTTCACAAAGGCCGCCCCCGCATCGATCGCGATCGCGCAGGCGGTCAGCTTCTGGGCATCCGTCAGGAGGCAGGTCTCAAAAATCACTTTCACCGGGGTGCCGCCGGCCGCGCGGACGACCTCGACCAGGTCGCGAAGGACGCTCTCCGTGCGCCCCTCCCGAAGCATTCCGATGGCAAGGACCGTATCAATTTCGCGCGCTCCCAGCTCGACCGCGCGGGCGGTCTCGAACGCCTTGGCGGCGGTCTCCATCGCGCCGAGCGGGAACCCCGTGACGGCCGCAACACGCACGTCCGACCCCTGCAACTCGGCGGCCGCGCGGGCCACCCGGGAGGTGTTCACGCAGACGCTGAAAAACCCGTATTCCCGGGCCTCGGCGCAGAGGCGCGCGATGTCCTCCTCCGTGGCTTCCGGCTTCAAAAGCGTGTGGTCAATGGCCTGGGCGAGATTCTTCACAGGGCCCCAGACAACCGCCTGCGCGGCCGGACAACAAGCAAAACCCGCCTTCCCCGCGCTTGCGGCGCGGGAGCCGATGGCCTATGAGAGGGTGGTGACCAGAACACGCCCATGAGACCCACCCGCGCCGACCTTCACGTGCACTCCCGCCACAGCGACCGGGCGGCCGACTGGGTGCTTCGGCGGCTGGATTTTCCCGCGAGCTACTCAAGCCCGCAGGAGGCGTATCGCGCGCTCCGCGCCGGCGGAATGGATTTTGTCACCCTCACCGACCACAACACGATCGGCGGGTGCCTCGAGATCGCCCACCTGCCGGGCGTGATCGTCGGCGAGGAGGTCACCGTCTATTTTCCGGAGGACGAATGCAAAGTCCACCTGCTGGTCTGGGGGATCACCGAGGCCCAGCACCGGCAGATCCAGGAGGCCAGAGAGAGCATCTATGACATGCAGGCCCTGCTGGCGGAGCAGAAGATCGCCCACGCCGTCGCCCACCCGTTCCACAGCGTCAACGAAAAGCTGACGTCCCTCCACCTCCAGAAGCTCGCCCTCCTGTTCCGGCACTTCGAAAGCATCAACGGGCGGTATGGCCCGATGGTCAGCCGGGTCGCGGGGGCGGTTTTCGGGGCGCTCACCCCAAGGCACATCGAGATATTCAACGCCCGCACCGGCCTCGACCCCACCCACCCCGAACCATGGAAAAAAGTGCTGGTCGGCGGATCCGACGACCACGGCGGAACCTGCCTGGCCAGGGCCTGGACCGAGGCCCCGCACGGCGCAAGCGCCGGGGAATTCCTCGACCACCTCCGCGAGGGCCGGTGCGCGGCCGCCGGGGAGCCCGGCACCCCCCTCACCCTCGCACACAGCACCTACAGCACCGCCTTCCAATACGCCAAGGCCCGCCTCGCCCTCAAACCCGGCGACCCCGCCACCGGGCTCATGGAAAAAATCTTTTCGCGCTTCATGGAGGGCCAGGATCCGACCGAGTTTTCGCTGGGCGACAAGCTGGGCTTCCTGGCCCAGGGGATCGCGACGGGCAAGATCTTTGAGATGGCCAAGGCCGGGCAGAGCTCGGTGTGGCGGGATCTGGCCGCGACGTTTGGAAAGCCGGAGATGCGGGCGGCGCTGGCGCGCGAGACCGCCGGCGTGGCCGAACCCGAGCGCCGCGCGTTCCTCATGGCCAACCTGATCGCCAACCAGCTCGGCTACCGGATGATCACCCAGTTCATCCAGCAGCTCTCCACCGGAAAATTTCTTGAGGGCATCCAGACGATCATCCCCCTGGCCCCCGTCGTCGGCATCCTCAGCCCCTACATCCACGCGTTCCGCCTGCCCAAGCGCGAGGCCCTCCGCGAGGCCTCCCGCTCGCTCACCGGCTCGATCCCCGAGATCCTCCTCAACCGCAAGCGGGCCTGGTTCACCGACACGCTCGAGGACGTCAACGGCGTCGCCACCACGATCCGCAAGATGACCGCCGCCGGGGTCGCCGCCGGCCACGACATCACGGTCATGACCTGCCGGTTCGAGGTCGCCGACCACGGGATCCCACTCAAAAATTTTGAGCCGATCGGCGAGTTCGAGCTTCCCGAATACGAGCTCCAGCGGCTGAGCTTTCCGCCCGTGCTCCAGATCCTCGACCACCTCGAACGCGAAAATTTCTCGGAGATCATCATCAGCACGCCGGGCCCGATCGGGCTCAGCGCCCTGGCCGCCGCCAAGGCGCTCGGCCTGCGCGCCATCGGGATCTACCACACCGACTTCCCCCAATACGTGCGCATCCTCACCGACGACTCGTTCATGGAGACCCTCACCTGGAATTTCATGCACTGGTTCTACAGCCAGCTCGACGTCATCTACGTCAACTCCGAGGACTACCGGAAATGCTGGGCCGACCGCGGGATCGCCCGCGAGAAGCTGCGCATCCTGCCCCGGGGGCTCGACACCCGCCTCTTCAACCCCTCCCGCCGCAATGCGGCCTTCTGGACGTCGCGCGGGCTCCGCGCGGGCGAGGCGGCCATGCTCTTTGTCGGCCGCGTCTCCAAAGAAAAAAACCTGGACGTCCTGGTCTCCGCCACGCGCAAGCTGGCCGAGACGCGGACCCCGGCCCGGCCGATCATCGTGGGGGACGGCCCCTACATGGCCGAGATGCGGCGGCTCCTCCCCGACGCGATCTTCACCGGTTACCTCGGCGGGGAGGACCTCGCCGCCGCCTACGCCTCGGCCGACCTCTTCGTCTTCCCCAGCACGACGGACACCTTCGGCAATGTCGTCCTCGAAGCCCAGGCCTCCGGGATCCCCGCCATCGTCTCCGACATCGGCGGCCCGCGCGACCTCGTCCAGCATGGAAAGGACGGCTTCGTAACCCGCGCCCTCGATGCGGCCGAACTCGCCGAAGCCATCCGCCGCCTCGTGGACGATCCCTCGCTGCGCGCCCACATGGGAACCGCCGCCCGCGGACGCGTCGAATCCCGCGACTGGACGGAGGCCTTCGAAAAATTCTGGCACGAGTCGCCGGAGTAGGCGCTGCTTTGCGGTGGCGAAGGCCGCAGGACGGCGTCAGCTGTTCGGGCAGTGTGTCTGCGCTCTGGCGAGGGAGACTGCCCTCAGCTGCTCCAACACGGCATACGGCCATTCCATCGGTGGGAAGGCCGGTTGGATGGCGGAAAGCAGTTTGAGCGCCGATGCGGGGCTTTCTTCCCATTCCAAAAGGACGAACAGCAATGCTGTGTCGAATCGCACATTGAGGTCTCCGATGGCCGTCAGGTCCTCCATGCCAGGGCGCTGATTTTTCTCCAGCAGATCGGAGGCCACACGATACCTCTCCGACGACTTCATCATTCGCAACGACTGCTCGCGCAGGTCGGCTGCGGCATCCGGCCGGGCGAGGATCCTGGCTGCCAGCCAACCGATCAGGAATCCCTGGGCCTTTTCCGGGCGCACGATCCGGTATCGCCCGGCATAGGCTTCCGCCTCCGCCCAATCCTCCATCACACAAACCGTGTGCATCTTCTTCCAGGCGTTCACGGCATCCGCATTCTCGGGGCTGAGATCGGCCGGAAAAGGGATCACGGCTGCCGCCTCGGCCTCGCGCCCCTGCCGCTTGAGGTTGGCGACAAGCGGGAGCAGACCCAAACGCTCGCGGCCCCGGATTTTTCTGAAGAGGGATTCCGCCTGCCCGAGCAGCCCTTCGCTTTGAAGCACGAACCCACGGAACACTTCCACCGTTTCATCCAGCGCCGTATTGTTGGCCGTGACGAGAAGGTCCTCTTCCTCGCGCGTGAGGCCATCCGGCAGCTTTTCATACATCAGGAGGACACACTGAAGATACCGGCTCCGGGGATACTTCCGCGCGAAGGCGCGGATCGCCGCGCGGTTCTCCAGGCTGTCCTCTTCGATCAAACGATAAAGCACCTGGAAAATCTGAATCCGGTCGGATGGCTGGAGTCCTTGCATCCGCTTCGCGAGAAGCTTGTTCCCGCCGGAATAGGTCTTTGTCCAGATCGAGGAAAAGAGGAGGAACTGCAGCGCCAATTCGTTGGAGGGGTCGTTCTCAAGAATCTTTCCCGCACAGGCTTCCGCCTCCGCGTGTTTCCGCCGCACGTAGAGAAAAATCATCTTCTCCAGTGCGCCTTCCTCGCGTGCGGGGGACAGTGGAAAATCTGCGAACGCGGGATCGCGCGAAAGGATGCCGCCCATCTCCTTGCGCAGTTCGGCCGGCTCCTTCAGGCCTCCAGCCGCTTGCACCACACCACCCGGATCCAACAGATACCAGGCGGGCAGCTGGGAAGGACGGAGCAAGCCGAGGTCCCTTTCCCTGGCTACCAGAGCGCGGAGGCCCGCGGGGGTCCGGAAGCTGAAAAGCTCCATGTCCAAATACGTGGGATCATCAAAGATCTCGACAAACTCAAACGGCTTTCCATCCAGCGCCATCCGGATGTGCGCGAACACCTGCCCGGTAAGCTGCGAGTTCCGATGCCACGAGCCTCCGCATTGGAGCAAAACCCACTTTCCTCTCAGGCTGCTGAGCTTGGTGGTCGTTTCCTTCCCGGTGATCAGCTCGATTTGCGGCGCGACACTCCCCACCGCCCGGGCCGGCCCCGCCGCACCGCACGAAGCCGACAGATAACCGACCGAAAGAACCATCAGGCCCGCCAGCCGCAGCGAAGAAAGCGTTGGGGTTCCGGAAAAACGTGCGGAGCAGGCCATTGCTCATTGAAGTGTATTCCCATCCCTTTTTCCAGCAATCCGAAGTGTTCAACCCCGGACTTTTCGGCCATATGAACCGCACAATGACCGTCGTCACCCCACGGATTTCTCACTCAAAAAAGCCCGCAGATCTAATCGTTTCAAAAGAGTTCAGACAGCAAATCGGTCACGAAAACGCGCCTTGCGAATCGCCAATAAATGTCACAGGTGTGACATTTATTGTAAGATGTCGCCTTAATTTTGAGATGATAAATCGGAGCCCCGGATTCCAACTTGGCCGCCGAAAGCGGGGGGGAAGCGCCAGTGTCCTCAAGAATTCCGGATTTGCTTAGGGATGCAGTTTCACTATCCGCTCGGGGCAACAATTTTCTCATCTCACCTCGGGAGGGGCCGGGTTGTGGCGAGACCATTCGATGTCGGCTTTTAGGTGTCAGACCTTTGGCAAAACCGTCTGCGCGATGGAACCGGAGGGGCGAATTCCCCTTTCATCGGCGGGGAAAAGCTGATACCCAGACCGGTCATGAGCCGCTACGCCGAAAAGGCCTTTCTTTTGATCGCCGTCATTTTTCTTGCTGCCTGTGAGAAACCGAAGCCGGAGGTGCCCCCGGTTTTTGTGACGGTGACGCCGGCCATCCAGCAGGATGTGGTGGCGACCAACGAGTGGGTGGGGCTGCTGGACGGGTATCAAAATACTACCATCCAGGCGCAGGTGACCGGATACCTGCTGACCCAGAACTACAAGGAGGGGTCCAAGGTGAAGAAGGGCGAGCTGCTGTTCACGATTGATCCGAGGACGTATCAGGCCGCCCTCGCGCAGGCCCAGGCCAACTACGCGAACGCCGTGGCGAAGGCCCAGCTCCAGCAGATCACGCTCCAGCGCCAGTCCCTGCTCTACAAGACGAAGGTCATCAGCCAGCAGGACTACGATGTGTCCTACCAGGACACGCAGGCGTCCCTGGCGGCGGCGGCCGCCGCGCAGGCCCAGATGCAGGCGGCGCAGGTGAACCTGGACTACTGCACGATCACGGCGCCCTTCGACGGGATCGTGGGCGTGGCGCAGGCCCAGATCGGCGATCTGGTGGGCCCCGGCGGCAAGACGGCCGTCCTCACCCAGCTCTCCCAGGTCGATCCGATGAAGATGAATTTTTCGATTACGGAGTCCGAATACCTGCGGGCATCCGCCCTGCTGTCCGAGCTGCAGAAGCGGGATGTGAGCACGGCGGAGCCCAAGCTTCAGCTCAAGCTGGGAGACGGCACGGTCTATCCGTCGCTGGGCCGGTTCGACTTTATCAACCGCCAGGTCAGCACGTCCACCGGCACGATCCAGATCACGGCCCTCTTTCCGAATGCAGACGACGTCCTGCGCCCCGGGCTTTTTGCGCGGGTGACGGCCCCGGTGGAGAACCTGAAGGATGCGATTCTTGTCCCGCAGGCGGCAACGGTCGAGATGCAGGGGAATTTTTACGTCTCGATCCTGCAGCCCGACAGCACGGTGAAGAGCGTCCCGGTGAAGCTTGGCCCGGTGCAGGGGCCGCTGCAGGTGGTGACAGGGGCGGTGAAGGCCGGGGACAAGGTTGTCGTGGGCGGAATTGAGAAAGCCAAGCCGGGGATGAAGGTGGTTGCGAAACCCTACGCGGGCGCGACACCGGCCGCCTCGCCCGCTAAATAAGCCATGTCAAACTTTTTCATCCGCCGGCCGATTGTGGCGATGGTCATTGCGATCATCACGGTGATTATTGGTTTGGTCTCGATGGCGGGGCTGCCGATCTCGCAGTTTCCGAACATCGTGCCGCCGCAGATCCAGGTGACGACGACCTACGTCGGGGCGGATGCGCTGACCGTTGAGCAGTCGGTGGCGACGCCGATCGAGCAGCAGATGAGCGGGGTGGAGGGGATGGAATACATGTATTCCATCAATGCCAACAACGGCATGATGACGCTCAACGTCATCTTTGGGACGGACACCGTGCCCACGACCGACCAGATCCTGGCCCAGATGCGGCAGACCCAGGCGGCGCCGCAGCTGCCGACCGACGTCCGGAATTTCGGGGTGACCGTCGAGCAGTCGCTGTCGTCCCCGCTCGGCGTGTTCGTCCTCTACTCGCCGAACGGCACCTACGACCCGACGTTCCTGGCCAACTACGGCTACATCAACCTGAACGACCCTCTGACGCGCGTAAACGGCGTGGGCAGCGTGACGATCTTCGGGGCGGGCGAGTATGCGATGCGGATCTGGGTCCAGCCCGACCGCCTGGCGACGCTGAACATCACCGTGCCCGAGGTGATCAACGCGATCGAGGCGCAGAACAACGTGAACCCGGCCGGCCAGATCGGGGCCGAGCCGGTGCCCCCGGGGCAGGTCTTCACGTTCACGGTGAACACGACCGGGCGCCTGGTGACGCCGGAGGATTTCGGGGAAATCGTGATCCGGGCGAATCCGGACGGCTCGATCGTGCGGGTCAAGGACGTGGCGCGGGTCACGCTGGGCGCCCAGGTGTATAACCTGCGCGGGCGCTTCCAGGGGCAGAACGCGGCGATCGTGCTGGTCTATCAGCTCCCCGGATCCAATGCGGTGGACACGATGAAGCAGGTGCGGGCGCTTTTCGAGGAGCAGGCGAAGCTGTTTCCCGACGACCTGAAATACGAGGTCTCGCTCGACACCACGCTGGCGATCACGGAGGGGATGAAGGAGATCATCAAGACCCTGTTCGAGGCGATGGTGCTTGTGATCATCGTCGTCTTCATCTTCCTGCAGGGCTGGCGGGCGACGCTCATCCCGCTCATCGCCGTCCCGGTCTCGCTGATCGGCACGTTCGCGATCTTCCCGATCCTCGGGTTCTCGATCAACACGCTCTCGCTGTTCGGTCTGGTGCTGGCGATCGGCCTGGTGGTCGATGATGCGATCGTGGTGGTGGAGGCCATCGAGCTGCACATCGAGGAGGGGATGTCTCCCAAGGACGCCGCCATCAAGGCGATGTCGCAGGTTTCGGGGCCGGTGGTGGCGATTGCGCTGATCCTCTCGGCGGTCTTCCTTCCGACCGTCTTCATCCCCGGGATCACGGGCGCGATGTATCAGCAGTTCGCGGTGACGATGGCCGTGTCGGTCCTGATTTCCGCCTTCAACGCGCTGACGCTCAGCCCGGCGTTGGGGGCGCTTCTGCTCCGCCCGAAAAAGGAGGCCCGCGGGCCGATGGGGGCGTTCTTTCGGGGTTTCAACAACCTCTTTGGCAAGGCGACGACCGGCTACGGGGTCGTTTGCGCGGGGCTGATGCGGAAGTTTGTGATCAGCCTGGCGCTGATCGCGCTGCTGGGGCTGGCCGGGGCGGGGATCGGGGCAAAGATGCCGAGCGGGTTTATTCCGGAGGAGGACCAGGGGTATCTGTTCGGCGTGGTGCAGCTGCCGCGGGCGTCCTCGCTCCAGCAGACCGACAAGGCCTGCGGCGAGATCGAGAAGATCCTGGAGAAGACGCCCGGCGTGAAATACGTGACGACGGTCGTGGGGTTCAACCTGCTCAGCACCGTCCAGAGCACCTACACCGGGTTTTTCTTCATCGCGCTGGACCCGTGGGATGAGCGCACCACCCCCGAGCTCCAGGTCGATGCCCTCCAGGCCCGCATCAACCGCGAGCTGGTCCAGCTCGACAAGCCGACCGCCGCCTTCGCGTTCCCGCCCCCGGCGATTCCGGGGATCGGAACCTCCGGAGGGGTCACGTTCATGCTCGAGGACCGCATGGGCAAGGAAGTGGAGTTCATCGCCAAGAACACCGCGCTGTTTATGGAGAAGGCGAAGGAGCGCCCCGAGCTGAGCGGCCTGTTTACAACGGCCCTCTGGGACGTCCCGCAGATCTTCCTGGATGTCGACGAGGCGCAGGCCATGATTCAGGGCGTGAGCCTCTCGGACGCCTACGAGACGGTCCAGACGTTCCTTGGCGGCTACTTTGTGAACTACTTCAACCGCTTCGGGCTCCAGTGGCAGGTCTACGTGCAGGCGGAGGGGGAATACCGGACGGATATCGACAACCTCGGGCTCTTCTACGTGACGAACAAGCAGAACGAGCCGGTTCCGGTGAACTCGTTCATCGATGCCAAGCCCTCGTTTGGACCGGAGTTTACGATGCGCTACAACATGTTCCGGTGCTCGCAGATCAACGCATCTGTCAGCCCCGGCTACTCCACAGCCCAGGCGATGCGCGCCCTGGAGGACGTCTTCAACACGAGCATGCCCCCGGGCATGGGCTACGACTACTTCGGGATGTCGTTCCAGGAGCAGCAGGCGGCGGAGGGCGTCCCCGCCAGCGCGATCTTCGGGCTCTCCCTCCTGTTCGTCTTCCTGATCCTTGCGGCCCAATACGAGAGCTGGTCGCTCCCGTTCAGCGTGCTCCTCACCACCCCGATCGCCGTCTTCGGGGCGTTTGCCGGGCTCTCGATCCGGGGCATGCAGAACAACCTCTACGCCCAGATCGGGCTCGTCATGCTCATCGGGCTCGCAGCCAAGAACGCGATCCTGATCGTCGAGTTTGCAAAGGATGAATACGAGAAGGGCAAGCCGGCCCTTGAGGCCGCCCTCGCCGGGGCCAAGCTCCGTTTGCGCCCGATCCTCATGACCGCCTTCGCCTTTATCCTCGGGACCGTCCCGCTGGCCGTCGCGACCGGCTCCGGAGCGGTCTCCCGCCGGATCCTCGGAACGACGGTCATCGGCGGGATGCTGGCCGCCACGTTCCTCTCGATCTTCCTCATCCCTGCCAGCTTCTACGTGGTCGAGCGGTTCTTTGCCGGACGCAAGGAGGAGCCCGCTGCGGAGGAGAAGCCGAAGGAGGCCTGAGGCGGTTCCGCCAATGCGGCCGCGCGGAGGGCGGCTCAGGCCGCCTTGCGGCAGCGCCCGGCGAAGGCGGCGAGGCGCTCCATGGCCAGCTTGATCTGCGGGAGGCTGGTGGCAAAGCTGCACCGGACGTGCCCCTCGCCGCTCGGGCCGAACGCGGTGCCCGGCACGACCGCCACTTTTTCCTCGGAGAGCAGGCGCAGGGAGAACTCCCTGCTCGGGAGGCCGAAAGGCGTGATGTCGGGGAAAACGTAAAATGAGCCGAGCGGCTTGCGGCAGGGCAGGCCCATCTCGTTGAGCGCGCCCACGATGAAGTTCCGCCGCATCTCGTATTCCCGCCGCATTTTTGCGACGCTTTCGGCCCCGCGCTCGAGCGCCTCGATCGCGGCATCCTGGCCCATGATCGGCGCGCAGAGGATGGAATACTGGTGGATCTTCATCATGGCCTCGATGAGCCCGGCGGGGGCGCAGGCAAACCCGATGCGCCAGCCGGTCATGGCAAAAGCTTTGGAGAGGCCGTGGAGGAGGACGGTGCGCTCGATCATCCCCGGGCAGGCCGCGATCGACGCGTGCGAACCCCCGTCAAAGGTGAGCTCGCTGTAGATTTCGTCCGTGAGCACCACGAGGTTGTGCCGCACGCAGATCGCGGCGATCGCGGCGAGGTCCTCGGCCGACATGGTGGCGCCCGTCGGGTTCGTGGGGAAGTTGAGCATGAGCGCCTTCGAGCGCGGGGAGATCGCCTTTTCGAGGGACTCCGGGGTGAGTCGGAAACCATCGCGCGCGCTGGTCTCGATGGCGCGGGCGCGGCCCCCGGCGAGGGTGATGGTTGGCGCGTAGGAGACGTAGCAGGGCTCGTGGTAGAGGACCTCGTCGCCGGGGTTGAGGAGGGCGCGCAGCGAAAGGTCGATCGCCTCCGAGACGCCCACGGAGACAAGGATCTCGCTGTGCGGGTCGTAGGAGAGGGCAAAGTGCTTGCGGACGTAGTCCGAGATCGAGCGCCGGAGGCGCGGCAGGCCGAGGTTGGAGGTGTAGCCCGTGCGGCCGCGCTCAAGGGCATAGATCGCGGCCTCGCGGATGTGCCAGGGGGTCGCAAAATCCGGCTCGCCAATCCCCAGCGAGATGACGTCCTCCATCGTCTGGACGACCTCAAAAAAATCGCGGATCCCGGAGCGCGGGATGCTGCGGACGTGATCGGCAACGGCGATGCTCACGGCGAGACGGCGAGGCGCTCGGCAGCGGAGTCGATCTGGTGGAAGGCGCCGTTCTCCTTGTAGGTTTTGAGGCGGAAGTGGGTGGCGGTGGCCTGGACGGCGTCGATCGTGCTGAGCTTTTCGGCGACGAAGGCGGCGGCGTTGCGGAGGTTCGAGGCCTCGATGACGATAAGGAGGTCATAGCCGCCGCTGACGAGGTAGCAGCTCTGGACCTCCTCGAACTTTGCGATGCGGGAGGCGATCCGGTCAAATCCCCCGTCGCGCTCCGGGGTGATCTTCACCTCGATGATGGCGGTCACCTTGTCCAGGTCCCACATCTCGCGGTTGATGATCGCCTGGTAGCCAAGGATGATCCCTTTCGCCTCCAGGCCGGCAATCCGGGCCTCCAGGTTTTCCGGGGTCAGGTCAAGGAGGCGCGCCATGTCCGCGCGCGGCATGAGGGCGTTTTGCTGGAGGAGGTCGATCAGGGCGTCCATGAAGCCCGGCATCATGAAATCCGAGCCGTCACTTGGCAAGCGCGGGAATTCGCGATAAAAACGGCTGGTCATGGCTGCGGCGAAAAAAGACCTCACGGTTCTGGGATGCGGGTTTGCGGCAAAATACCCCGAGGGCGGCGGAAATTTTTCCGTGCCGCTGCAATACGTTCTCGGGCTGCGGAGGATGCGGCGGCCGTTTCTCTGGCTGGAGGTGATGCCATCGACGGGGGACCCCGGGCGCGACGCGCGGGTCGCGGCCACATTCCGCCGCCGGCTGGCGGCGTTCGGCCTGGAGGACGCCTTCTGCCTGCTCGTGTTTCCTGGAGATGGCGGGGAGCAGGATCTCGCGCGCGCCCGTTTCTTTGGAATGTCGCGGGCGCGGTTTTTGGATTTGACCGGTGGCCCGGCCGTGCTTCTGAACCTGAGCTACTCGATCCGCCAGCCGCTCCTCGGGCGCTTCCCCCTTCGCAAGCTGTGCAGCCTGGATCCGACCGAGGTGTGCTTCTGGATGCAGCGGATGGAGATGGGGCAATCCCACCATCAGGAGTTCTGGTCGATCGGGCTCAACATGGCGGGCCCCGGCTCACGGGTGCCGCCCTCCCCGGTGACCTGGCAAACGTATTTTCCGCTCGTGGAGACAAGCCAGTTCGAGGCCGCACCCCGCCCGCCGGCCGACCGCTTCACCACGATCGGCCAGTGGTATTGGGATGGCCGGGTCGAGTGGGACGGGCAGTGGAGGGATTTTTCGAAGAGGGCCGCATTTGAAAAGTTTGCGGGCCTGCCGGCGCGGTGTCCGGAAGCGCGCTTTGAGCTGGCGATGAACCTGCCGCCCGGCGACCCCGAGAGCAAGAGGATGGAGGCCCTGGGGTGGCGCCACATCGTCCCGCACGCGGTGGCCCGGACCCCGCAGCGGTATTACGATTATCTCCGCGGCTCGACGGCGGAGTTCAGCGCCGTCAAGCTTGAGAGCTTCGCGATGTCGGGGTGGTTGAGCGACCGATCCGCCGTCTACCTGGCGCTCGGGCGGCCGGTCATCTCTGAGCCAACCGGAGCCGAGCCCTACCTTCCCGGGTCCAGCGGCATCCTCTTTGTCCGGGATGCCGGGGAAGCTGCGGAGGCGGTGCGCCAGGTCCTCGGCGACTGGAAACGCCTCTCGCGCGAGGCCCGCCAGTGCGCCCGGGAATGCTTCGACGCCGTGGTCAACTTGAAAAAGCTTCTGGGCTGAGCGAGCCCTGCCCGCTGGAAAAATGGAACCCCGCCGATGACGCGCGAATCGCTCGAGCTGCTGGCCCGCGAGGCGGGGTTTGATGCAGTGGGGATCGCACCCGCCGTGCGAGCCCCCCACGCAGAGGCCTTCCATCGCTGGCTGGGAGAGGGATGCCACGCGACGATGGACTGGCTGGCGAGGGATCCGGAGCGCCGGTGCGATCCGCGCCAGGTGCTGGAGGGGGCGCGCTCGGTGATCGCCCTTGCAATGAACTACTATGTCCCCGAAGCGCCGCCGGAGCGGGGCGCTGTGTCCGAAGCGCCGCCGGAGCGGGGCGCTGTGCGCGGGACGATCGCCCGCTACGCGCGCGGAAGGGACTACCACAACCTGATCGCCAAGCGGCTCAGGAGGCTTGACCTCCGGCTGCGCGAGGCAGGGGGGCGGCAGCGCTGTTTTGTGGATTCGGGGCCGGTGCTGGAACGGGATTTCGCGGTTCTTGCAGGCCTGTCCTGGCACGGCAAAAGCACGCTGGCCCTCCACCCGAAGCTGGGCACCTGGTTCTTTTTGGCCGCCATCCTCACGACGCTCGACCTCGAGCCCGGGCTTCCGATGCCGGACCGCTGCGGGAAATGCACGCGGTGCATCGACGCCTGCCCCACGGGAGCCATTGTCGCTCCCTACAAGCTGGATGCCCGCCGGTGCATCGCCTACTGGACGATCGAGCATGAGGGGCCGCTCCCCGCCTGGCTGCGCCCCCTGCTCGGAAGCCGGATCTTCGGCTGCGACGACTGCCTTGACGCCTGCCCGTGGAACCGATTTGCCGCCGCCTCGCGAGAGGCGGATTTCGCCGCGCGGCCGGCATCCCGCCTGCCGCTGCGCGACTACCTTGGGCTGACGGATGAGGCGTTCCGCCGCACATTTGAAGGATCGCCCATCCGCCGCGCCGGACGCCAGGGGTTCCTCCGGAACGTCTGCACCGCTCTGGGCAACGTCGGGGAATGCGGGGACATCCCTGCTCTCGAGCAGGCCGCCGCAGATGACGACGCGATCGTCGCGGAGCATGCCGTCTGGGCGCTGGAGCGCCTGCGCGGGGGAGGTAGCGCCCATCGAGCGCCGGAAAAGATGGGCTGGTTGAACCCGGTCCGGGAGGGATAAACTGCCCGCATGCAGGACTCGGGGCTGATACAAAACCTGGCGTGGATGGTCTTCGGGGCCGCATGCCTCGGCGTCGTGGCCCGGGTGATCCGCATGCCCTCGATCCTCGCCTACCTGGCTGCCGGGCTTCTTCTGGGGCCGATGACCGGGGTCATCCAGCTCACTCCGACGATCAGCGGAATTTCCGAGATCGGGATTGTGCTGCTGCTTTTTTTGGTGGGCCTGGAGCTGAGCGTGCAGCGGATCCGGGAGGTCGGAAAGCTGGCCGTTGTGGGAGGGCTGGTGCAGGTGGCGGCGACGATGGGGGCGACATTCGGGATTTGCCGGCTTCTGGGGTTCCCTCCGGTCGAGGCAGTCGTCCTGGGGTTTGCCATGGCGATCAGCAGCACGGTTGTGATCGTCAAAGTGCTCACCGACCTCGGCGGGATGGATTCGCTTCACGGGCGCATCGCGATCGGATTTGCGCTTGTGCAGGATCTGATCGTTGTGGTGGGGCTGACCCTGCTGGCCGGGTTTTCGAAAGGGCAGGGCCTGGATGCGGGTTCGGTGGGGCAGGGGCTGGCCTTTGCATTCGGGGGGATGGCCCTCCTGCTGGGGGGGGTCCTGGCCATTTCGCGCTGGCTGCTGCCGCAGCCCTTCGCCTGGGCCTCCTCCAACCCGGCGACGCTCTTCATCTGGAGCCTGGGGTGGTGCTTTCTGGTGGTGGCCGCCGCGCACGCGTTTCACCTCTCGGTTGAGCTGGGGGCCTTCATGGCAGGGCTCAGCCTCGCCCAACTCCCCTACACCCACGACCTCCAGCACCGGATCAAGCCGCTCATGAGCCTGTTCGTGGCGGTCTTCTTCGTGACGCTCGGGGTGAAAATGGCTCCCGGCGGACTCGGTGACGCCTGGCTGCCCGCCCTTGCCCTCCTCCCAGTGGTGCTCGTCGGAAAGGCGCTCGTGACGTTCGTGGCGGTCAGAAAATTTGGTTTCGGCCGGCGCACGAGCTTTCTGGCCGGCCTCACGATGTCCCAGATCAGCGAGTTTTCATTTGTCTTTGTCGCGATGGCTGCGGCGGCGGGCCTGGTGGGCGAGCGGGTTGTCGCGGTGACCGCCCTGGTCGGCATCACCTCGATCGCGGCCTCCTCCTACCTGATCCTTGCGGGCGACCGGCTCTTTGGCCTGCTGGTCCCGCGTGGGCGGGCCACCTCCGATGCGGGGGAGGATGCGCCTCCTCCGGCGGCGCTGGGCGGGCACATCATCGTGATCGGCATGAACACGCTGGGGCGGCGGATTGCGGAGGCGCTCCACCGGCGCGGCGAGTTGGTGCTGGCGATCGATACCGACCCCCGCAAGCTGCGCGGCCTGCCCTGCCGGCGGCTGCACGGCAACATCGAATACCGCGCGGTCCTGGAGGAGCAGGGGCTCGCCCGGGCGAAGCTGGTGGTCAGCGCGCTCCAGATCGAGGACACCAACGACCTGCTGGCGTATCGCTGCCGGGAGGCGGGGGTGCCTTGCTGCATCCATGCGGTGGACCTTTCGGTGATGGAAAACCTGCTGGCCCACGACGTCGCCTATTTCATGCTCCCCAAGGTGGATGTGGTGAAATACCAGTCCGCCCTTTTGCGGGAGCAGGGCTTGCTGGGAGAGGGGGCGGCATGACCGGACTGGCCGTGCTTTTGGCGAGCGCCGCAGCAGCCTACGGCCTGGCCCAGAGGTTTCGACTGCCCGTCATCCCGCTCCTCCTCGTCCTCGGGTTCGCCGCGTCCCTCACCGGGCATGCCCCGGATCGCGAAACCACCAAATTTCTGTTGGATTTCGGGCTGGCGTTCCTCGTGTTTGCGGCGGGCATCGAGCTGAACCCGCGGCGCTTTCTGGGGCAGGCGCGGCCGGTGGCGTGGGTGGGGATCGGGCAGTTTGCCATCGTCGGGGCCGCCGGCTTTGCCGCTGCGCACTGGATGGGCATGGAAACCGTCCCTGCGCTCTATATGGCGTTTGCCACGGCCGCCAGCTCGACCCTCGTCGTGGTGCGGCAGCTCAAGTCCCAGCAGCAGATGTTCGAGCCATTCGGGCGCCTCGTGACGGGCGTCCTCCTCATCCAGGACCTGATCCTGATCATTGCGATCGTCGTCTTGGGCCGGCTCGGCGAGGGGGCCGCAGCGGTCGGCCTCGCGGTCCTCGGCGTTCTTGCCCTGTCAGCATCCGCCGCCTTTCTTCACTTGTGGGGGTTCCCGTGGTTCGAGCGAAAGCTGAAGCCGGATGAAGAAACCCTGCTCATGGTCGCGCTCGCCCTCCTCTGCCTGTTTGCCGCCGCATCCAGCCTGCTCGGAATCCCGCTCATCGCAGGCGCTTTCCTTGCCGGATTTGTCCTCTCCGCATTTCCTGTCAACGGCCTGGTCCGGGGGCTCCTGGGATCGCTGACGGAGTTTTTTCAGGCCCTCTTCTTCGCCGTCCTGGGCTCGCTCGTGGTCTTTTCCGGCCCCTGGATCGTCCCGCAGGCGCTCGGGTTCGCGCTGCTCGTGCTCCTGCTGACGCCGCCCGTGGTGACCCTGCTCGCCGAATGGCAGGGGCTGTCTTCGCGGAGCGCGATTGAAAGCGGGCTTCTTCTCGCCCAGACCAGCGAGCTGTCCCTGGTGCTGGGCCTCGTCGGGGTGGCGGGCGGGCACCTCGACAAGGAGAGCTTCTCGGTGATCGCCCTCACCTGCGCCTTCACGATGACCCTCACCCCGTTCCTCGCCACCGACCGGGTCACCTGGAAGCTTCTGCACTGGCATCCCGGACGCCAGGGAAGCGACGGATTTTTTGGATTTCGCAACCATGCGCTGATCATCGGCTTCGGAAGCTCGGGCATGTGGGTTGTGAAGGAGCTGCAGGACGCCGGCCACCAGGTCCTTGTCATCGACGACGACACGAGCGTGATCGCGGGGTGCGAGCGCAGCCGCATTGCCTGCCTTCGCGGCGACGGCTGCGACCCCAGGCTCCTGCGCCGGGCGGGCCTCAAGGACGCCCGGCTCATCGTGGCGACCCTGCCCCGGGCGGCCGACGTCGTCAAGGTCGTTCAGCTGGCCGAGGGCGTTCCCGTCGTCGCGCGAATCTTCGAGGAGGACGATGCCCGCATCGTCCGCGCCGCCGGAGGTCACCCGGTCCTCAGCTCGGAGGCCGCACTGGAAAAATTCCTGGAGTGGTTCGATCGGGGGAACGGCGCGCAGCGCGCATAAGGCGCGGCCGCCGCGAGAAGATTGTTGCATAAAAGTCGTTGCATAAGCAGATCTAATAAAATACCCTCGTCCCATGAGCGCACGCCCCGGGCCGATCCGTCAGTTTTTTGGCTGCAAGGTGCATGGGCAGGAGAGGCGGTTTTTGTTCTTTGTGCTCCCGCCGATTTTGCTGGGGACGCTGGCCATGCTTTACCTTGTCCTCAAGGAGGAGGCTGTCCCTGCGAGGCCGCCGTCGCCCTCTGGAGAGGTCGCGGCGCCCGGACGCCATGGCCCGCCGCTCGAACCTCTCGAGCTGATCCGCAGCCTGGAGGCGGCGGAGGCGGAGGAAGCCAGCGGAAAAAATGATGCGGAGATCGTCTTGGCGAGGAAGGAGATGTTTGAAAAGCTGACCGCGAGCAATCCCGAGAGCGACCGGGCGTGGGGAGGACTGGGGCGATGCTTTTTGGTCGCCGGCCAGCCGGACGCAGCCCTGCGCGCGCTGGACAATGCCTGCCGCCTGAACGTTGTGGAGTTCCGCCATTTTGCGGCCCGGGCGGAGGCCCGCCGGGCGACGGGAGACTTGCGCGGGGCTCTGACCGACTACTCCGACGCCCTGCGCCTGAGGCCCGGCGACGTGGGGTGCTCGAACAGGATTTTGTTGGCGGCGCTTGAGATGGAGCTTCCGGAGCTTTTTGAGCACAAGCTCTCCATCATCAACAAATCGCACGGGACGCAGGCGGACGCGACCTGGGTGGTCGGCGTGGCGGCCCGAGAGATGCGCTCGGGGGATTTCGCCTCGGGGCTGGCCCTTCTTCAGCAGGCCAAGGGGCTGATTGCGCCCCCGCTGCTGGCCCAACTGTTTAAGGATCCGGTTTTTTCGGACCGCCGGGGCGCGGAGTTTCTTGAAAAGTTCCGCGCGCTGCCGGGGCCTGAGGACCAATCCGTGGGCTTGCAATAATTTGGGCTGTGCGCGGGGAGGGATCCGCCATTAGCCTGCCGGGCGGGGCCTTCGACGGCCCGCCTCGCTGTGATCATCCAAATTTTGACCATCTTCCCGGAAATGTGTGCCCCCGTGCTCGGCGGCAGCATCCTCAAGCGCGCGCAAGATAAGGGTCTCGCCCGGCTGGAGGCCGTGGACCTAAGGGCGTGGGCCACCGGAAGGCACCGGACGACGGATGATGCCCCCTACGGCGGCGGGCCCGGGATGGTGATGAAAGTTGAGCCCATCGACCGGGCGCTTGCAGAACTCCGGACCCCGGAGTCCCGCGTCATCCTCCTCTCCCCACAAGGCAAGCCCTTCTGCCATGCAGAGGCCGCCTCGCTGGCGCGGTCCGCCCACCTGATCCTGGTTTGCGGGCATTACGAGGGGGTGGACCAGCGGGTTGCCGATCACCTGGTGGACGGGGAAATTTCCATCGGCGACTACGTGCTTACCAGCGGTGTGCTTCCGGCCCTTGTCGTGGCGGATGCCGTGGTGCGCCTCGTGCCGGGGGTCCTTGGAGACGAGCGCTCGGCTGCAGAGGACTCGTTTGTGGACGGTCGCCTGGACCATCCGCACTACACGCGCCCGGAGAGCTATCGCGGGTGGTCCGTGCCGGAGGTTCTCCTCTCGGGCAACCACCAGGCCATCGCCGCGTGGCGGGCGACCCAGGCGTTGGAAGCCACGCACCACCGGCGGCCGGACCTCCGCGCAGCCGGTTGAGAGGCCGCTCCGGAGAGGCCCTCCGGGGGCGCCCGCATCAAAAATAGCACAACGCCGTGCAACAGAAGGCTTGTCGAATGCGGAAAGAACAGGTAAGGGCGAGGAAGCAGTGACATGAAACTCCAACGTATCTCCCTGGACCACATCGCCAAATTGGCCGGTGTCCACAAGGCCACTGTGTCGCGCGCCCTGCGCAACCATCCGACGATTCCCGCACACACCCGGGAGCGCATTCATGAGATTGCCAAGAGGGAGGGATACCGCCCCAACCCCCTGGTGGCCATGTATCAGGCCCAGGCCCGATCGAATCGCCCGATCGCCATGCAGTCGAGCCTGGCCTGGCTCAACGACTACCCCAACACGACCTGCTGGCAGGATTTTCCCTGGCTTCGCGGCTATCTCAAAGGCGCGCGGGAACGCTGCGAAGCCCGGGGGTTCCAACTCGAGGAAATCTCCATCGGTGCGCCCGTGGCCAGCAGCGGGGCCGAGGTCGTCCGCGTCTCGGAGATCCTGCGCCAAAAAGGGATTTTCGGGGTGATTTTGCCATTGATGCTCCATCAGCAATACCTGCTGGAGGAGTGGTCGGATTGCGTGATTGCCCTGATCGGCAGCGGGAATCAGGCCAATAACGGCGCGGCGCCGATGGTGCCCTCCCGCTACTACCCCCAGGGATTTCCGATCGCGGACAGGGACTTTCACTACAACCTTCGGCTCGCATTCCAATCGGTGGTCCATCGCGGCTACTCGCGCGTGGGGTTCATCTACAGCCACTACCTCGACCAGGAATCCGAGGGCCGCACGCAGGCCGCATTTCTCGTTGAGCAGGCCCGGCTCCCCGAGGCCCAGCGGCTCCCCATCCTCTTTCTTGAGCGGTTCAAGGAGGGGCGGCCGGCAGCCTTTGACCGCTGGATGCAGGCCCATCAGCCGGATGCGATCCTCTCAATCAACCCGGTCGTCCGCGAGTGGGTCGGGGAGGTGGGGAGGTCGATCCCGGACGAATGCGGCCTGGTCAACCTCAACGTGGTGGATGATGTGGAGAACTGGAGCGGGATCCGCGAAAACCATGAGCTTATCGGCGCGGCGGCGGTGGATCTCGTGATCGGGCAGCTCAGCCGGAATGAAATCGGAATTGCCCGGCATCCGAGGAAGGTGCTCATCCCCGGCGAATGGCACGAGGGAGGGACGCTGCGCCCGCTCGAATTCGAGCGCCGGTAACGGCAGGGCGGCCCCCAGGAGATCACGATCCCGCAGGCTCCGTTTCGGGCCGCCACCTTCCGGCTGCCGGAGTGGCTGCGCTCAGTGAACGATCGTCACCGGGGTCCCGTGCCCCGCGTGCTCGTAGAATTTCTCCGCTGCCCCGCGGGGAAGCCGGATGCATCCGTGGGAGGCGGCGTAGCCAGGCAGGTAGCCCGCGTGCATGCCGACCGCCCCGGTGACCCGCATGAAGTAGGGCATCGGAGCCCCTTGGAACCTTGTTCCTGGAGGGCGCCTGTCCTTGTGGACGCCGACATTGCGCACGACAACCTCCCCGCTGGCATCGACATAATCTCCGTAGAGGTTGGAGATGTGGTCGGCATTTTTTTGGATCACGGAAAATCGCCCTGTCGGGGTGCTGTAGCCCTCGCGCCCTGTCGAGACAGGGGCGGAGCCCACCTCGACACCGCCTTTGTAGAACCGGGCGGTCTGGTCGCTCAGATCGATCGTGATCGAAGGGCTGCCGGAGACGCCGTCCCCGGTCCAGGTCCACTGCGGCTCCGGCGGCGGGGGGGCCTCAGCTTTTTTCTTCTTCGATCCGGCAGGCGGCGTCGCATAATAAATTTCGCCGTTGGGCCCGAGGTAGGCGGTGGCGTAGTTGGGATACGTGGCGGGCTCCGGGCTGGCGCACCCCCCGAGCAGCAAGGCCAGGAGGAGGGCGGTGCCCCGGAAAAATCCGGTGAAAAGAAATAGGCATCTCATGGCAGAAGCCGCCAGACTGTTTCAGGAATACGAAAAAAATCAAGGGCGTGGCGGGCCCTGGTCACATGCGCTCCGGGCAGTCGATCCCGAGGAGGGAGAGCCCGTGCGCGAGCGTGCGGGCGGTGAGATCGCAGAGGCGCAGGCGGCTGGCGCGCGTGCCGGGCCCGGCCTTGAGCACGGGGCAGGCCTCGTAGAACGAGTGGAACGTGTTGGCAAGCTCGTAGAGGTAGTTGGCCAGCAGGTTGGGGCGAAATTCCTCGAGGACAACCGGCACCGTCTCCGCATACTGGAGGAGCTTGATCCCGAGCGCCCGCTCGGCGGGCTCATCCACCCGGATCTCCGCCGCCGGATCCGCCCCCTCCCCCGCCTTGCGGAAGATCGACCGGATCCGCACATAGGCATTCTGGAGGTAGGGGGCCGTGTTGCCCTCCATGGCCAGCAGCTTGTCCCAGGAAAAAACGTAGTCGGTGAGGCGGTTCTGCGAGAGCTCCGCATACTTCACCGCGCCAAGACCGATGGTCCGCGCCGTCTGATCGACCTCGTCCGGAGGCAGCGCCTCCGGCCTGGCCTGCAGCATCCTTCGGGCGCGGTCGACCGCCTCGTGGAGGACGTCCGCCAGCCCGACGTTCTCGCCGGAGCGGGTCTTCATCATCTTGCGGTCCTCACCCAGGATGCTTCCAAACGAAATGTGGGCCAGGTCGGCTTCGACGCCCATGCGCCGTGCGGCGGCGAAGATCTGCTGAAAGTGCAGCGCCTGCGGTGCGCCGACGACATACCAGATGGCATCGGGGTCCCAGCGTTGGATCCGGTACCGGATCGTCGCCAGGTCGGTGGTGGCGTAGAGGAACCCCCCGTCGCTCTTGCGGATGATCGCCGGTTTTTCCGCAAGCGCCGGAACGTCGCGGAAAAAGATGCAGAGCGCCCCCTCGCTGGCTTCGGCGACCCCGCGCTTTTCGAGGTCGGCGCAGAGGGGGGCGAGGGCCTCGTTGTAGGCGCTTTCTCCCAGGCGCTCATCGAAGTGGATGCCGAGCAGGCCGTAGAGCTTTTCAAACTCGCGCCAGGAGAGCTCGACCGTCTCCCGCCAGATGGCAAGGTTCTCCGGGTCGCCGGACTGAAGCTTGACCAGCTCCTCGCGCGCGGATCTCTTCACGGCCTCATCGGTTTCCTCCATGCGGTTCACCTCGCGGTAGAGGCGCACGAGCTCGGCGATGGGATCCCGGGCGAGGGCCTCGCGGTCCAGGAGATGCTTCCACCCGTAAACCACTTTTCCGAACTGCGTGCCCCAGTCTCCGATGTGGTTGTCGGTCACCACCTCGTGCCCGAGGAATCGCGCAATCCTCGCAAGACCGTCCCCGAGGATCGTGCTCCGGATGTGGCCGACATGCATCGGCTTGGCGACATTCGGCGAGCTGAAATCCACGATGATCCTGCGGGGATCCGCCGCCGCCGCCACTCCGAGCCGGGGATCCGCCGCGAGAGCCTCCAATCGCGCCGAAAGAAACCCCGCCTCCAAGCGGAAGTTGAGGAACCCGGCCCCGGCCACCTCGGGCGCTGCCGAGATCCCCGACACATCCAGGGCCCCAAGAATCTCCGCCGCAAGCTGGCGCGGGTTGGATTTGCGCTCCCGGGCGAGAACCATCGCCGCGTTCGCCTGGTAGTCGCCGAACCGCGCGTCGGCGGCCGCCGACACACCGCCGCGCGCCGGATCCATCCCCAGCGCCTCCAAGGCGGATCGCAGGCGCCCGGATAAAACCTCGCTCAGGGTCCCGCTCATCAGCGCGCAGACCCGCTCTCAAAGACCCGCAGGATCCCCGCCGCATCCGAAGCGCCACCCAGGTCGTCGCGAACCGCCTTGTCGTTGAGAAATTTGGCGATGGCCGCCAGCGTGCGGAGGTGGGTCTGGAACTGGTCCTTGGGCACAACAAAGAGGACGATGAAGTAGACGGGCTGGCCGTCGAGGGAGTCAAACTGAACGCCCTTGCGCGAACGCCCGAACGCCGCCACCACCTCGGGCACCTTGTCGGAGGAGGCATGCGGGATCGCAATCCCGAAGCCGATCCCCGTGCTCATCGTCTCCTCGCGCTGGCGGATCGACTCCATCACCTCCGCCCGGTCGGCCTCGCCGATCTTGCCGGAGGCGACAAGGATGTCCACCAGCTCGGCAATGGCGGCCCAGCGCTCGTCAGATACCAGCTCAGGCAGGATCTGGGCCTCGGAGAGAAGATTGGCGAGGGTCATCGACTTATCGGTCCACCTCGCCAAAAACGGGATCCATCGAGCCCAGGATCCCCACCACGTCGCTCACCATGTGACCCGGCAGGATCTTTTCCATGATGCTGAGGTTCACAAACGAGGGGGAGCGGATTTTGAGCCGGTAGGGAACTCCGCCGCCCTTGCTGTGGATAAAGAACCCCAGCTCGCCCTTCGGGTTTTCCGCCGCAAAATAAACCTCCCCGGCCGGCGCATCGACCCCCTCGGTCGTCACGATAAAGTGGTGGATCAGCTCCTCCATCTTCGTGAGGACGGCCACCTTGTCGGGCGGCGTGCTTTTCGGGTCGTGCCAGTTGATCGGCCCCTCCGGAATCGAGGCGATCACCTGCTCGAGGATCCGGATGCTCTGCCGCACCTCCTCCATCCGGACCAGATACCGGTCGTAGCAGTCCCCCACCGTTCCGACCGGGACTTCAAAATCGTATTTTTCGTAGTCCAGGTAGGGGTGCTTTTTGCGGAGGTCATGCTCGACCCCGGAGGCGCGCAGGTTCGGCCCGGAGAGGCCGTAGGCGATCGCATCCGACGCCGTGATCGTCCCGATGTTGCGCGTGCGGTCCACAAAGATCCGGTTGCGGGTGACCAGCTTGTCGACCTCGAGGAAGGCCGGAGGGAACGTCTTGAGAAACTCCTTGAGCATCGGAAGGAAGGCGGGGGGGAGGTCGTGCGTCTGCCCTCCGACCCGCGTGTAGCTCGTCGTAAAGCGCGCCCCGGTGAGCTGCTCCATCAGGTTATAAATTTTTTCCCTCTCGGTAAACGTATAGAGGAAGAGGGTGGTGGCGCCGAGGTCCATCCCGAGGCAGCCGATCATGAGCAGGTGGGCAGAGATGCGGGCCAGCTCGCAGCCGATGACGCGGACCGCCTTTCCGCGCGCAGGAATCTCCCAGCCCATCAGCTTTTCGACCGCCAGCGCGTAGGCGATGTTGTTGGCGATCGGGGCCAGGTAGTCGAGCCGATCCGTGTAGGGGACGAACTGGTTATACTGCATGTTCTCGGCGATCTTTTCGTCGCCGCGGTGCAGGTAGCCGACCTCAGGGATCGCCTTCGTGACAATCTCGCCGTCAAGCTCCATGACCAGCCGGAGCACCCCGTGGGTGGATGGGTGGGACGGCCCCATGTTGAGGGTCAGCTTCTCACCCAGCAATTCCCCGCCTTCATGCAGGGCGGTTCGGCCCAGCGCATCGTGGTGTTCCAGTGTCGTCGTCGCCATCTGTTCTTGGTATGTTTGTTTCCCGGCTCGCTCCATGCGGGAAAGTGGATCGCCCGCCGGAGAGCCATAAACATCTGCGGCTTGGAAAAAATTGCAAGCTTCACTGTTTCGGGGCCGTGCGTTTCGCGGGCCGCGCCGGGCATTCCCGCTTGCCAACCCCCGGCCATCCGGCTAGTGAGGGGTTCACATGGCAGCAGCAAATGATCTCCGCAAGGGCATGGCAATCCGCTACAACGGAAACCCGGCCATCGTTCTCGACGTCCAACACCGCACCCCCGGCAACCTCCGGGCCTTCGTCCAGTGCATCATCCGCTACATCGGGACGGGCAAATCCGCCGACATCCGGTTCTCCTCCACGGAGAAGGTGGACCTGGTCGATGTCAACCGCCAGCCGCTGGAGTTCAGCTACAGCGACCCGCAGGGATACCACTTCATGGATCCCGAGACCTACGAGACGATCACCCTGCATGAGGAGCTCATCGCCGAGGGCAAGGATTACCTTGTCGAAAACCTCAAGGTCGAGGTCCTGAGCATCGAGGGGCGCCCGGCCCAGGTCATCCTCCCCTCCTCCGTGACGCTCAAAGTCACCGAGTCCGCCGACGGCATCCGCGGGGACTCGGCGAACAACGTCCAGAAGCCAGCGACCCTCGAGACCGGCAAAGTCATCAACGTCCCGCTCTTCATCAAAGAGGGCGAGCTGGTGAAGGTCAGCACGACCGACGGCTCGTATATGGGCCGCGCCTGATCCGCTCGCCGTGGCCGGGAAACGCCGCCCCAAGCGCAAGCCCGCCCGGTTCCAGGCCGCGCTGGCCGGCTCGATCCCCGAGCATGTCCCGACGCGCTGGGTCAAGTTCGTCGTCGGGCTTTTCCTCCTCCCGCCGGCGGCGATCCTCACGCAGACGTTTTTTACCGCGTTTGCGCGGACGACCGTTCGCGATGCCTTCTGGATCACCGAGGAGTTCTGGTTTTTTGCCTTGGGAAGCCTCCTCTGGCTGGTCACGTTTTTCGGGCTGCCCCGGCCGCTCTGGATCTATGTTTTCGGCCATGAGCTGACGCATGCGATCTGGGTCTACCTGATGGGCGGGCGCGTCCACCGCTTCCAGGTCTCGAAGGAGGGCGGACATATCCTGACCGACAAGACGAACACGTGGATCGCGCTGGCCCCGTATTTTTTCCCGATCTACAGCCTGCTGGTGATGGGGATCTACGGGGTGGCGGCCCTCTTCACGGATGTGGCCCCCTACCGCCAGCTCCTCTACGCCGCGCTCGGCGCGACCTGGGCCTTCCACCTCTCGTTCACCTGCTGGATGATCCCGAAGGGGCAGCCCGACCTCACCTACGGCGGCACCTTTTTTTCGCTCGTCCTCATCTACCTCCTCAACCTGGCCCTGCTGGCGGTGCTCCTCATCATCGCCTCCCCGGGGGTCACATGGATCGGGTTTGCACGCGACCTCGCCCACAATGCGGGCGAGTTTTCCCACGTCGTCCTCCGCCTGGCCGCCGGGCTGCGCGGCGCCCCGTAGCCAGCGAGCGGGCGGGCCGCAAGCCTTTGCGCGTTTCCGGGGCAAATGAGTTCTTGCACTGGTCCCACCCGGGCAGGCATCGTCTCGCCCCCAATGAAACGACACGACGGCCGGGCTTCCGGCGACCTGCGCCCCATCACCATCGAGCCCGGCATCGCCCCGCACGCCCAGGGCTCGGTCCTCATCGCGTTCGGCAACACCCGCGTGATCTGCGCCGCCATGATCGAAGAGTCCGTCCCCCGCTGGATGAAGGAGCAGGGCGTCACCGGCGGATGGCTCACCGCCGAGTATTCGATGCTCCCCTACGCGACCCTCACCCGCAAGCCGCGCGACGCGTCCCGCGGGAAGCCGGATGGCCGGGGCACCGAGATCCAGCGCCTCATCGGGCGCTCGCTCCGCGCCGTCGTGGATCTTGAAAAGATCGGGCCCCGCACGCTGTGGGTGGACTGCGATGTCCTGCAGGCCGACGGAGGAACCCGCACGGCCGCGATCACGGGGGCCTCGTTGGCCATCGAGCTCGCCTGCCAGTCGCTCGTCAGCGCCGGAAAGCTCTCCGCCGTTCCCATGAAAAACCGCGTGGCCGCCGTCAGCGTCGGGATCGTCAAGGGCGAGGTCCTTGTGGATCTCGACTACCTTGAGGACCGGGATGCCGAGGTGGACATGAATATCGTCATGACGGCGGGCGGGGACTTTGTCGAGGTGCAGGGCTCGGGCGAGGAGACCACCTTCAGCCAGTCCCAGCTCGACTCCCTGCTCGCCGCCGCCAAGGCGGGCATCGAAAACCTGCTGGCCATCCAAAGCCGGGTGCTGGGATCCTGAGCACCCTCCCCATCAGGGGGATCCCATACTTTTTTCTGGAAGTGCTCGGCAAATCCGCGCCGGCATGCTAACAGGTCCGGCGACGTATGGAATCCTGGTGGCACAGCCTGAACCTTCCCCTCCAGATCTTTTATGCCACGGGCATCATCGCCGGGCTGCTGCTGGTGGTCGAAACCGCCTTCACGTTGCTCGGCTTCGGCCACCACGACCTCCCGGAGGCGGCAACCGACCACCCCGACCAGCTCGGGATGCTCTCCCTGCGGACGATGACCGGGTTTTTCTTCGGTTTCGGCTGGGCCGGCGCTGTCGCCCTGCGATCCGGGCTCGGGCTGCCCGTCGCCCTGCTCATCGCCTGCGCCGTGGGATCGGTTTTCCTGATCGGGCTTTACGGGCTCATGCGCGCACTCTTTTCCCTGCGCTCCAGCGGCACCCTGGATTACCAGAATGCGGTCGGCCAGGTGGCGACCGTCTATGTCACCGTCCCGCCCGGCCGCCAGGGGGGAGGCCAGGTCGAGGTCATGATCCAGGGCCGCCTCCAGACGATCTCGTGCCTCACCTCCCACGACGGGCCGATCTCTCCGCAGACCAAGGTGCGCGTCATCGGCCTCATCGACCAGCAGACCCTCGAAGTCGCTCCGCTTTAGCCAACACAACCCATGATCGAATCCCTCATCCTCGTCCTCGGCGGCATCGTCAGCTTTTTTGTTGTCATCGCCGCCTTCGCCTCCCGCTTCAAGCGCTGCCCGTCGGATAAAATCCTCGTCGTCTACGGCAAGGTCGGCGGCCAAAACCTCTCTGCCAGGTGCTACCATGGCGGGGCCTCGTTCATCTGGCCGATCGTTCAGGACTACCAGTTCCTGGACCTGACGCCGATCCCGATCGACATCAAGCTCGAGGGCGCCCTCTCCCAGCAGAACATCCGCGTCAACACGCCATCGACCTTCATGGTCGGCATCTCGACCGAGCCGGGGATCATGGAAAATGCCGCCGAACGCCTGCTCGGGCTCGACCTCGAACAGGTCCGCCAGCTGGCGCGCGACATCATCTTCGGCCAGATGCGCGTCGTCATCGCCACCATGCCAATCGAGGCGATCAACGCGGACCGCGACAAGCTCATCGCCAACATCTCGATGGGCGTCGAGGTCGAGCTCAAAAAGGTCGGCCTCCGCCTGATCAACGTCAACGTCCAGGACATCACGGACGCCTCCGGATACATCGACGCCCTCGGCAAGGAGGCCGCCGCCCGCGCGATCAATGAGGCAAAAATCAAGGTTGCCCAGCAGGAGCGCGATGGCGACATCGGCGCCGCCGAGGCCCAGCGCGACCAGCGCATCCGCGTCGCCGAGGCGAACGCCCGCGCGACCGAAGGCGAAAACCTCTCCGCCGTCGAAATCGCCCAGTCCACCGCCCGCCGCCGCGAGCAGGAGGCCGAGGCCCTCCGCATGGCCACCGCCGCGGAAAAGGTGGCCGCCGCCAAGTCGCTGGAGGAATCCTACGTCGCCGAGGAGCTCGCCGAACGCCAGCGCGCCAAACGCGATGAGGCCGCCCAGACCGCCACCGTCGTCGTGCAGGCGGAGATCGAGCGCCGCCGGATCGAGGTGATCGCGGAGGCCCAGAAAAACCAGGTCCGCCTTGCCGCCGAGGCATCCAAGCTTCGCATCGAGCTGGAGGCCGAGGCCGAGAAGCGGCGGATCGAGCTCACCGCCCAAGGCGAGGGCGAGCGCCTGCGCCTCACCAAGCTCGGGGAGGCCGAAGGCCTGCGGGCCTTCATGGAGGCCCAGGCGAAGGGGACGCTCGCCCAGTTGGCCGCCCGCGCTGACGGCTTCCGATCCATCATCCAGGCGGCCGGGGGGGCGGACGAGGCCGCCCGCCTCATGGTCACCGAACAGCTCCCCAAACTCGTCGAGGAGCAGGTCAAGGCGATCTCTAACCTCAAGATTGACTCCGTGACCGTCTGGGAAGGGGGCAAGGGAAAGGACGGCAAGGGCAGCACGGCCGACTTCCTCTCCAGCCTCGTCGGCGCCCTCCCTCCGCTCCAGGAACTCACCCGCAACGTCGGCGTCGAGCTCCCCGCATTCCTCGGGAAAGCGGCCCGGACACAACCCTCCGCCCAGCCCGCCGCCCCGACGATCCCCGCCGATGGCACCCCGGACGAACTCCTTGCGCGCTGGCTCAGCGACCACCGCGAGCTCCTCGTCGCCTTCGACTCGGACGAAAACGCCACGGTCGATGACCGCGAGCTCGGGAACGCCCTCTCCCTCGCGAAACAATGGGGCGAACGGGTTCGCTCCACCCCCAACGCCCAATGGTTCTTCGTCAGCGATGGCAAATCGGTCGGTCCAAAATTCTGGCGCGAGCTCGCCGACCTGGCCGCCACCAACCCGCGCCTCCTGATCAGCCTCGAGGACGCCGACTTCTGGATCCCGTTCCAAGCCGTCCAAATGGCCGCCGGAATCTGAGCTTCCCTGCCAGGAAAAAACGAGATCTCATCTCCCGCCAGCCACCACACCCGGTTTTCATGAAACTGACTAAGATCCCGCCCGCAGCCCTCCTTCTGGCCTGCCTCGCGAGCGCGATGGCCCAGGAGACCAACGCGCCGGCAGCCCCTGCCGCATCGGCAAACGCGGAGGCTCCCGCCCCGGCTCCGCCCCGGGGCGGCACCGACAAAAAGGATGAGGAGATGTCGGCGGTCAACCCCTCAACCGGTGCCGTGACGTTCAACGGGTTTTCATGGAACATCGGCGATCTCCCCGCGCTCGACATGCGCTACGAGCGGTTCCTCATGGAGAACCAGAGCCTGATGAAGGACGAGAAGGAGTATTACCACCAGCTCCAGTCGCTCATCGTCCTCCTCACCGGCAACCCGTTCGGAAAATTCGGCCCCCAGGCCCCAAGCCGCGCCAGCTTCGAAAAGGCGTTCCTCGCCCTCCAGGAAATTGAAAATAAGCCGGATTGGCGGAAATTCGACGGGGGGGTGGCCGGTCAGATCGCCACACAGGTCGAGGCTCTGTCGGTCAAGCTGCGGGAGAGCCGGGACACCAAAGGGCAGGCCGCGAAGTTCGAGGCGAGAAGGAGAAACCTCGAAGCCAGCCTGAAATTTCTTGAAACCGACACATCGGCGCCGGGCGCTGTGCGGCGCCAGCGGCTCCTGGAAGAAAAGGCCCGCCTCCAAACCGAGCGGGCAGCCTACGAGGCCGAGTCCCTGCCCTCGCTCATGATGGCGAAGGCCCAATTCCAAGTCTACATCTTCACCCTCCTCGCCCAGCGGAGATTCCAGCACGTCGTCGTCGCCGCGAAGCTGTATCAGGCGCTGATTGCCGACGGCGACCTGGGGATGAGCCAAAAAAACAACCCCGTCTCCCGCGAGATGAATCTCGATGCGGACCTCCCCCTGACCACCATCAGCGTCGCCCAGGCGGCATCGATGGCGCACGAGGACGTCCGGCGCGGCGTCGAGGCCTACGAGAACCAGATCGCCGCCTCCATGCTGGACGCGGCAGACAGGACGCTCCACGCCGCCTTCATGCTCGGCGAATACATGCCCGAGGTCCGCGCCCTCCCGGCTCAGGCCAGGATGCAGATCCTCGCCGTGCGGCAGGCCCGCAAGCAGCTCAACTCCGCGCTCAATGCCCGGGACTACGCGCAGGCCAAAACCAAGGTCGAGGAGCTGGCGAAGCTGGCCCCCGATTTCGATGCAACGGCGAACAAGACCCAGATCGCGGTCGAAACGATGAAGAGCGACGCCTTTCTCCTCAAAGGAAAAAATGCCCTCTTTGACGGCGACCAGGCGGCGGCGGAGAACGCCTTCCGCGAGGCCGCAAAAATCTGGCCGACGAACCCGGCCTTCGAAAAGAAGGACGAGATGAGCGGCCAGCTGGACGAGCAGATGAAGCTCAAAAAGGAACTCGACAACCTGCTCGCCCGCGCGGATTACCGCCTCATCGCCGACCGGGCCGAAAAGTTTGCCGCCGCGGTCCACGACGATCCCGACCGCCAAAAAAAGCTACGCTCCGCGATGGACGGGCTCAAGCAGATCGAGCGCGCCCTCGCAAAATATGAGGAGCTCTCCAGGGCCGGCAGCCACTACGCCGCATGGGAAGCCCTGGAGGAAGCGGCGGGAAAACACCCCAAGGATGAGCCGCTCGCCCTCGCCTACCAGGAGGCCACGGTGAAAGCCAGCGACTACATCGGAGGCGTCCGCGCGGCCCAGAAAGCCGATCAGGAGGGGGAGGACGTGGCGGCCCTTGCGGCCTACCTGGCAGCCCTTTCCAAGAACCCCACCAGCGAGAGCGTCAAGGCCTCGGTCAAAAGGCTCTCCCGGAAATTAATGGACACGCAAACCCCCGCCCCATGAGACAAAGAAAGAAAAGCCGCTCCGGAAAGCTCATCGCCCTGTCCGCCCTGGGCATCGCCCTCCTTCTGGCGGCCCTGTATTTCAGCGGGGCTAAAATCGGGTCGCTGAAAAACCCCGGCGGGGAGAAGTTCGGCACGTTCTCCGCAGCAGGCTTTCTGGACAACCCGAAGACCCATGCCGGAAACCACTACCGCATCGAGGGGACGCTCGACAATATCCTGGACTCCTCCACCGCAGGGGGCGGCGTCGTCCGGCTTGTCAGCCTCAGCGTCGAGGGCGGCCGGTTTGTTCCGCTGCTTGTGCCCGAGGGGAGCTCGGCTTTTGCCCTCCAGCGCGGCCAGTCGGTCGTCGCCCTCTGCGAGGTCAGCATCGAGGGCCTTCCGGTCGCTCGCTCGATCGAGAAAAAATGAGCGGGCGGGCCGGCCCAGCCATCCTTCTTGCAGCGGCGGCAGTTTTCCCATGCACGGCCCCGGCCGCCGACCCCCTTCCCACGGGGGCCAGGGTGGTGGGGGTCCACATCGCGCGCCCCATCGAGTCCTTCCTTTCCCGTCAGATGTCGGCCAGCGCGGCGGAGCCTCCCCCGGGTTCCGTTTCCGCCCCGTTCGACGGGTCGGCGGTGCTGCTGGAGGCGGACATCCCTCCCATTTACGGGCTCGACAAATCGCCTCACGTCCTGGCGTTTTCCGACGACACCGGCAAGAGCTTGACCGGAAAGACCGTGACGGTTTTCCGCGATCCCGGGACCGCCGGCAACGATCCTGAGGGTCCGGCACAGTTCTGCCTCACCTCCCGGGACCTTCCTGCCAAAGGAGCCAGGCGCCTGCAGGGCACCCTCCAGGTTCTCATGTATCCCAAGCCGGCCAAATCCTTTTTCACCATGGACAAGGTCTGCAAAAAGGGGGCCCTCTCGGAATCGAAATTCCTCCAGTGCCGGATCGTTTCGCGCACCCCCGCCGAGCAGGAGCCCCCGGACCCCAAGGCCGCCGCCAGGGACCTGGTGGTCTTTGAGGTCTTCAACCCCGGCGCGAGCTCAGCCCATGCGGGGTCGGGCCACTCGGTCACCAATCGCGACCGCATTCTTGCAAACATGTGGATCCGCCTGCTCTCCGTCGCGATCCTGGACTCCGTCGGAGGCCGCGTCCTTGCAACCGTTGAGGGCATCAGCCCGGATGCCAACAAGACGCAGGTTCTCTCCGCGGAAATCCCCCGCACGGCCAACACCACGCGCTTCCGGTTCGACTACTACGAGGTGAACTCGCTGGTGAACCTCCACCTTTCCTTTTCATCCGGACTTGGTATTGCTCACGAGCCATGAGACTTGCGCTCCTGACGATTTTTGCGCTGCGCTCCGCTCTTCCCGCCGCTGCCGCGCAGGAGGAACTGCCCTGCGAGGTGCTTGCGATCTCCGCCGGAATCCTCAAGAAAGGCCCGTTCGGGCTGAACTCGGGCGAGCTGCCATGGAGGTCAAGCGAGCTGGGCAGCGGCCCTTCGGAGTGGGCCAGCGGGACATCGGTCCTGCTTCTCGCCAAGCTGCCTGCCGGGTCCAGGGTCCTGCCTCAGGGAGCCCGCCTGCTCTCGTTCGTGGACGACACCGGAAAAAACCTCGCCAAGCCCCCCGAGGGCGCCTCAGCCGAACCCCACGGGATTCCCGGACGCGACAGGCCGCTCGTCGTCTCGGCAAATGAAGCCGGCACGGAGGCCCTCATCGCCCTGCGCAGCCTCAAGTGCCCGAACAAGGGTGCCAATAAAATTTCGGGGGAGGTCGAGATCGCCCTGACCTCCGCGCCGGAGGCGTCGGCGGAGTCAAAGCCGGTGCCTGCCCGCGCCGGAACCAAGGCGGCCGCCGGCCCGGTCGAGATCGCCATCACCCGATTCGGACGCCAGGATGTGCGCTCCCGCCCGCCCGGAATGCCGGCTCCGACTCAGGAGCTCCAGAACGAGCTGGGCATCCAGTTCCGCACAACCCGGCCCGACACCGCGCTCATCAAGGTCGAAATCCTCAACGGCCTCAACAGAACCCTGGTCCGCGAAATCACGGGAATCCAGGCTGACTCCGCGAACATGACCTACCTCTCCTCCGTGCCGCCAACGCTCTCCGCGGTGCTGTTCCGCGTCACCTACGCCACCGGCGCCGCTAAGACCTCATCCCTCGTCCGGTTCTCAACCGGCCTCGGCCTCTACGAGGACTGAAGCTGCCAGAGATTTTTCGGCTCCCCCCTCACCAGCCCGGAGCGCTGCTAGATCGGCTCCGACAGGCTCCGCAAAATGTTTTTGGCAAACGAGTCCATGGTTGCGACCTTCATGAACTGGTCGCGCGTCCAGACCAGGGGCGCAGACTCTGCGGCCATCCAGACGGCCAGCTTCCGCGAGTCCTCCTGCGCGAGCTCGGCGCGGCGCTTCCGCCGCTTTTCATAGAGCTCGAAGGCCTTGGGCAGGAACCTCGCATCCGTGCGGGTCAGCTCGTCGGCCATCACCGCAGCGGACTCCAGCGCCATCGAAGCCCCGACGCCCGCCGTGGGCAGAAAAGCGCAGGCGGCATCCCCGAGCAGGGCGACCCGGCCGCTCACCCATCGGTGGCTGCGAAAATCATTCAGGTTCCAAAAAAACAGCCCATCGGTCTTGGCGGGAAATCCGGCGATGATGTCAGCTGCCGCGCCGCCCATCGACGAGAAGGCATCGCGGACCTTCATGCCGTCCCCGCCCACGACTTCGGGGGCAAGCAGGCTGCGCGGGCCGGCGGCCACAGCACCGATGCGCTCCGGGGTCGGATACAGCCCGACGAACCGCCCCTTGCCCCAGAACTCCCGGATCGTATCGCGCGCGGAGTCCAAACCCGTCCACCAGACCCAGAGCCCCCACCCGGTCTCGTGATCGGGCTCGGAGCCGAAGACGATCCGCCGGGTGCGCGAGTGGATCCCGTCAGCCCCGATCACGGCGTCGTAGTCCCCCGCGCTGCCGTCGCTGAAGCGCACATGGACGCGGCCGTCCTTCTGCTCGAGGTGCTCGAGCCCGAGGCCCATCCTCAGCGGAACGTCCGGGGCCGCCGAGCGCAGGATCCCGAGCAGGTCCTTGCGCAGAAGCTGGCCGGTGAACCCCGACTCCTCTCCCATCCGCGACACATCGAACCGGTGCAGCAGCTCCCCCTGGCCGTTGTGAACCTCATACGTGTTGAAGGGCGTGCTGCAGCGCCGGAAGCCTTCGAAGAGCCCGAGCCCGTGGAGGATCCGGCTGCCCATCGGATAGAGGGCCAGCATGTAGCCCGCATGGTCCAGGCTCGTGGCCCGCTCAACCACCGAGCACCCCACCCCGCGCTGCTTCAGCAAGGCCGCCAGCGCCATCCCTCCGATCCCAGCTCCCACAATCAGAATTTTCATACGGCTGTCCGGTTCTATCACCGGCCACGGCTCCGCGGCGAGCAGGGATTTTTTTCCGAGTAATCCCTCCCCTGCCCCGCCCCGAACCCATGCCAAAGCGGGAGGAGTTGCTCCGGCGGGCTTCGCCGCGACCGCGGCCCTCGCCGTCAGGCAGGGCCGTGCGCATTGTGACGGGATTGGCACAAGAAGCCACTTGACTCCCAGCGGCCGTGCTGGTCACTTGCGCGTGTATGAATCCCACGCTGCTAGCGAGACCGCCGGGAATTCGGGCCACCGTCGGCGCCGTGCTTCTGGCCCTGGTCTCCGCCTCCGCGCAGGAGGTGGTCGTCGACCGCGTGGCCTACGAAAACAATCCACCGTATCCCGAGGCGCAGAACCCCCAACTGCCCATCGAGATCTACGATCCGGCTTTTGCGGAGATCGTCGGCAGAGAACCGAAGCTCATCCATCTCGCGAAGGGGTTTGGGTTCACCGAGGGGCCGGTGTTTCTATCGGTAAAAGGCTCGGAAGCGGGCTACCTGATCTTCACCGATCAGATCAACGACAACATCAACCTCATCCGATGGCATGGGCTCACGCCCTACAATACGATCACGCCCGCCTCGTGGAGCCCACCGGTCATCTTCCGGCATCCCTCGAGCATCGCCGACGGGCAAACGGCCGACCTGCAGGCCAACCTCCTCACCGCCGAGACGACCGGGCGGCGGGTGTCGATTACGACCCGCGACGGGCAGGTGAAAACACTGGTCGGGGCCTACGACGGCAAGCCGCTCAACTCGCCGAACGACGTCGTCGTGAAATCGGACGGCACGGTCTGGTTCACTGACCCCTGCTACGGTTCGCTCCAATTCCCGCAGGAGGCGCTCCTCCCAAACAACGTCTACCGCTACGACCCGAAGACCAGGGGCCTCGCGGTCGTCACCGGCAACCTCCAAATGCCAAACGGGATCGCATTTTCCCCGGATGAAAAAATCCTCTACCTCATCGACAGCGCCGCGATCCAGGCCCCGCGGACGTATGACTTCGCCAAGCCGCATGCGATCTACGCGTTCGACGTCGCGCCCGACGGGAAGACGATCTCCAACCAGCGGCTCTTTGCGACCGTCTATCCGGGCTTCCCCGACGGGATGCGGCTGGACTCGAAGGGCAACGTCTATTCCGGCGCCTTCGACGGCATCCATGTCTTCAATCCCGCCGGCAAGATGATCGGCAAGATCCACCTGCCCAAGCAGACCGCGAACCTCACGTTCGGCGGCCGGGACAACAACATCCTCTTCATCTGCTCGTCCAACTCGGTGTGGGCGATCCAGCTCAACGCCACCGGCGCGAAGCCGGTTCCGCAAATCGACCAGTAATATCATGAACAACGACTACGACATCATCATCATCGGCAGCGGGGCCGGCGGCGGCACGCTCGCCCGCCACCTCGCCCCTTCGGGCAAGCGCATCCTCATCCTCGAGCGCGGGGGCTGGCTCCCCCGCGAGCCGCAGAACTGGCTGGCGGAGGATGTCTTCATCGCGAACAGATACGTTTCGAAGGACACCTGGCGCGACAAGCGCGGGAAGGAATTCCAGCCGGGCGTCCACTACTTCGTCGGCGGCGCGACCAAGCTCTACGGCGCCGCGCTCTACCGCCTGCGCAAGGAGGACTTCGGCGAGCTCAAGCACGTGGACGGCATCTCGCCGGCATGGCCGCTCGGCTACGAGGACTTCGAGCCGTATTACACGAAGGCCGAGCAGATGTATCACGTGCATGGCGCCCGCGGCGAGGATCCCACCGAACCGCCTTGCAGCGCGCCGTATCCGTTCCCTGCGGTCTCGCACGAGCCGCGCATCCAGAAGCTCGCCGACGACCTCGCGCGCGCGGGCTACCGCCCGTTCCACTCGCCCTGCGGGATCATGCTCAACGAGGCGAACATGCCCTACAGCCAATGCGTGCGCTGCGAGGACTGCGACGGCTTCCCTTGCCTCGTCCAGGCCAAGTCCGACGCCGAGGTCCTCGGCGTCCGCCCAGCGCTCGAGCATCCGAACGTCACGCTCCTCACCGACTCGCACGTCCTCAAGCTCAACACCAACGCGTCGGGCACATCGGTCAGCGAGGTGCTCGTCGAACGCGGTGGAAAGACCGAGTCGTTCCGCGCCGGCGTCGTCGTCGTCTCGTGCGGCGCGGCGAATTCCGCGCGGCTCCTGCTCATGTCGGCCAACGACAAGCACCCCGATGGGCTCGCCAACGCGTCCGGGCAGGTCGGCCGGAACTACATGTATCACAACAGCCAGGCCGTCCTCGCGATCTCGAAGGAGCCGAATCCCACCCAATACCAGAAGACGCTCGGCCTGAATGATTTTTATTTCGGCATGGACGGGTTCGAATTTCCGATGGGGAATATCCAGATGGTCGGCAAGTCGCAGGGACCGATGTATAAAGGCGAGAAGCCGATCGAGGCCGGGCTCGCGCCGATGTTCACGCTGGACTTCATCGCGAAGCACGCGGTCGATTTCTGGCTGTCCACCGAGGACCTGCCGTCGCCCGACAACCGGGTCACGATCGACCGCGCGGGCAACATCACGCTCAGCTACACGCCGAACAACCAGGCCGCCAAGCAGAAGCTCTACGACAAGCTCAAGTCGATGCTCAACCACCTCGACATGCACGAGCACCTGATCCCGCGGAACCTCTACATGAAAAACGAGATCGACCTCGGCGGCGTCGCCCACCAGTCGGGCACGTGCCGGTTCGGCACCGACCCGAAGTCGTCGGTCCTCGACACCGACTGCAAGGCCCACGGCATCGATAACCTCTACGTCGTGGATACGTCGTTCTTCCCGAGCATCGGAGCGGTCAACCCCGCGCTCACGGCCATCGCCAACGCGATCCGTGTCGGCGACCACCTGCTCGAACGCCTGAAGTAGCGCGGACGGCATGCCGGACAACCCATCGCCGACCCGCGCGGAGATCGCGGCCGTCTATGCGGCGGGCGTCGTACAGGGCGTGGCACTGGTCACATTTCCTGCCGCGGGCGCGATCTTCACGAGCCCCGCGCACTACGGGCTCACGAACACGCAGTATGGCGCGATGTTTGTGCCGCAGGCGGTGATGGCGATCGTGAGCTCGCTGCTCGGCCCGTCGCTCACCCACCGGATCGGCGCGCGGGCCGTCTTCCAGTGCGGGCTCGTGGCCAACCTTCTGGCGATGCTGCTGCTCCTCGCCAGCCAGTTCGTTGCCGGCAACCACCTGCTCGCCTACGCCGCGCTGCTCGTCGCCACCACCTCGATGGGACTCGCGTTCGGGCTCACCGTCCCCACGATCAACACGTTCGCCGCAGAATTTTTTCCATCAAAATCCGACCGCGCGATCCTTGCGCTGAACACCCTCCTCGGGCTCGGCACCGCGCTCGCACCGGCCTTCGTCGCCGTCTTCGTCGGCCTCGGCATCTGGTGGGGGCTCCCGATCCTCGTCGCAGTGCTCGCTGCCGGGCTCCTCGCTTTCACGGTTCCGCTCAAGCTGGAGACCCGCGCTGCCGCTGCGCCGAGCGGTGGGACAGCGGCCGCGTTCCCCGCCCGCTTCTGGATCTTTGCCGCAGCCGCGCTCCTCTACGGCGCCTGCGAAACCATGAACGGCAACTGGGCGTCAATCTACATGTCCGGCAGCCTCCGCGCGGACCCCGCCACCGCCTCGCTCGCGCTCACGGTCTTCTGGGGGACGGTCACCGGAGGACGCCTCCTCTTCGCCGCAATCGACCGGTGGTTCCCTGGACGGCTCGCATTTATTTTCCTCCCGTTCCTCATCACCGCGGCTTTCGTTATGACGTCGTTCCTGCCAGGGCATCCGCCCGCCGCTGGAGTCGCCGCCTTCGCGCTCGCCGGCTTCGGCTGCTCGGCCATGCTCCCGCTCATTATCAGCTTCGGACAAAAGCAGATGGCCGCCATCTCGTCCTCGGTCGCCGGCGGCCTGATCGCATTCTACCAGATCGGCTACGGCATCGCCGCCTTCGGCGTGGGCCCGCTCGAAAATCTGGCCGGGTTCAAGCTCGACCACATCTTCGGAATCGCCATGCTCGCCGCCGCAGCCCTTGCGGTGACCACGCTGATCATCACGCGCAACCGGCACGCCGGCTAGACCTCCGTCGCGGGATCGCTTGCTTCGCCCTGCGGGTAGAACCGCTCCGTCACGGTTTCGGCAGCGTTGCGCTGCTCAGGGGGCTGGTTGCCTCCGGCCCGCAACCAGCGTTTGGTGAGGGGCCTGTTTTTTTGCTGACCCGCTGGTCGAACCCGTTCCAACTCCCTGGAGGGCCAAAAGAGATTTCCTATCAGGCATGCTTGCTTTCGTGCCGCACCCCAGACACAGTAAGTACCATCCGTCCAGAAGATTGCGGTCCACCACTTTTTGCCATGAATAACCCGCCCCCGCGCTCCCGGGCCTTCTCCGCCCAGCTGACCAAAGGATCTGATATCGTCCGGCCCGGCGAGTTTGCAGGCGGCATCGCGGAGGAGATGGCCACGCTTCCGCAGATCCGGATCGGCCGGACCTGGTTCACCACCGGGAAGATTTTGACCGTCCTTGTCCCGGTCGGTTTCGTCCTAGCGCTTGTCACGGTCGCGGCGGCCCAGCAGCTCCGGACGATGCCGGAGGTCCAGAGCTTCATCAAAGCCTTTCCTGGCACCGGGAGCTTCTCCCAGCCTGTGGATGAGGGGTTTCCCTGGTGGCTGCGCTACCAGCATTTCCTCAACCTCTTTCTCATGCTGTTCATGATCCGGTCCGGAATCCAGATCCTGGCCGACCATCCGCGGCTCTATCTCGACGGCGACTGCACGCCGGGACGCGACTGGTTCCGGCTGCGCGGACCGGTGCCAAGCGACCGCGTCTGGACGGCAAAAAACGATTCCGTCGCCCTGCCTGGCTGGCTCGGGCTGCCGGGGATCCGGCATTCGATCGGACTCGCCCGCTGGTGGCACTTCAGCCTCGATACCCTCTGGCTGCTGAACGGCATCATTTTTTACATCCTTCTCTTCTCGACAGACCAATGGTTGCGATTCGTCCCGCAATCGTGGGATTTGATCCCGAACGCCGTCTCGACCGCCATCCAATATGCCTCGCTCGACTTTCCTCCGGCCTCCGGGTGGCAGCAATACAACGGGCTGCAGATGATAGCGTATTTCACGACCGTCTTCGTCGCCGCGCCTCTGGCGATGGTGACCGGCCTGCTGCAGGCACCTGCGATCGCCGCGCGCTTCAAGACCGCCAAGGGCGTTCTGAACCGCCAGGTTTCGCGCACGATTCACTTTTGCGTGCTCGGCTACTTCATTTCGTTCGTGATCGTCCACGTCACGATGGTGTTCTCGACCGGCCTGCTCAAAAATCTGAACCACATCACGCGCGGCGTGAACGACGGATCGCCGGGCGGGCTGGTCTATTTCGCCATCGGGATCGGGCTGATCGCTGTCGCGTGGGTGGCCGCCTCGCCGTTCACGCTCAGGTATCCGCGGCTGGTCCAGCATGCCGGGCGGCTGATCACCGGCTGGTTCCGCGACGGGCTCGAGTCGTTCAAGCCGGTCGCAAAATTCGGGGAGAAAGACATTTCCCCATACTTCTGGCCGAACGGCACGGAGCCGGCGTCGGAGGAATACCGCAGGCTCGCGGACGGAGGTTTTAAGGATTTCAAGCTGAGAGTCGGCGGGCTCGTTGAAAACCCGGTCGAGATGGCTTTCGATGAGCTGAAGGCCCTGCCGAAGTCCGAGCAGATCACCCAGCATTATTGCATCCAGGGCTGGTCGGGGATCGCGAAGTGGGGCGGGGTGCGGATGTCCGAAATTCTGAAAATCGTCCGCCCGAAGCCCGAGGCACGCTACGTGGTCTTCTATTCGTTCGCGCACGGGGCCGGCGAAAACGAGGGCCTTTACTACGATGCCCACAAGATCGCGCACATGCACCACGCGAACACGATCCTCGCCTACGAGATGAACGGCAAGCCGCTGCCGGAGCTCAACGGCGCGCCGGTCCGCCTCCGCAACGAGCTCGAACTCGGGTTCAAGCAGGTCAAGTGGATCCAGGGCATGGAGTTCGTCGAAACCTTTAAGGACCACGGCTCGGGCGAGGGAGGGTTCAATGAGGATAATGAATTTTACGGCTACCGTGCTCCAATCTGACGCCGGTCCGACCGGACCACGGGGGGAGCGCAGAGGGATTGTCAGTACGCCGCCGTCGGGAGATTCTGACGCGGCTTGTTTTTTTCATTCGAACGATCCGGAAGAGCAGGAGGCCCTCCGATGACAAGCCCGGCAGTTGCTTCGGGGCAGATCCGCGCGGCGGACGGAAGAAAAGATCCGTTCAGCAGGACGATTGATTATCTCCGGATTTTGGTCACCGACCGCTGTAACGAAAAGTGCCTCTACTGCATGCCGAAAGGCTACAGGGGCTGGGCGCGGCATGGCGAACACATGACTGCGGATGAGATCGTTTGCACGGTCGAAGCCGCCGCCGGCATGGGGTTCCGGAAATTTCGCATCACCGGCGGTGAGCCGCTTCTGAGGAAGGATATTTTGGAGATTTGCCGCAGGATCCGGGAAGTGCGCGGCGTGGAAACACTCGATCTCAGCTCGAATGCCACGCTGCTCGCGCCGATTGCCCGCGAACTAAGGCTGGCTGGCGTCCGCTCGGTGAACATCTCGCTCGCCGCGCTGGATCCGGCCGTCTATGAGCGCATCACCGGCGGTCGCCTGCAGCCGGTCCTTGAGGGGATCGAGGCTGCGCGGACCTCAGGCTTCGAAGCTATCAAGCTAAATTGCGTCCTCCTCCGCGGGATCAACGAATCCGAGTTCCTGCCGATCATCCGGTTTGCGGCCGATGCGGGGACACCCCTCCGCTTCATCGAGCTCATGCCGCTAACCCGCACAGGCGACTGTAGCGGGGAGCATTTCCTTTCTGTCGAGGAAATGAATCTGATAGGAAATCGCTTTTTGGCCCTCCGGGGAGTTGGCCCGGAGTTTGAAGCTGGAAGCGATTCTTTCTATGCTTGGATGCTGCCAGATGGGGCTTTGAGAGTCAAGTGCCCTGCATTTCGGGGGCGGGGCTCGCCCCGAACCACAACAATCGACGGTGGCCAGTTCGATCTCACTGGTGCGGTTTGATGACAACGATTACTCGGTGCCGGTAGCCTAAGCGCACCACACGGTGGTGGTGAAGGGATACTGCGACGAGGTGGTGGTCAGTTATATCCATGAGACGGTGGCGCGGCACCGGCGGATCTGGCAGAGGGAGCATGTCAGTTTTGATCCACTGCATTACCTGGCGGTGCTGGAACGAAAGCCCGGGGCATTGGATCATGCCCGGCCCTTGCAGGGGTGGACGCTGCAGGAGTGTTTTGAACATCTGCGCCGCAGGCTGGAAGCCGAATACGAACAGGGAGGCGGAACCCGTGAGTATATCCGGGTGTTGAGGTTGCTGGAAAAACACCCGCTGCCGGCTCTTCGACGGGCAGTGGAAAAGGGGTTGAGCATGGGAGCGCTCCAGAGGGATGCCATCGCCCAGTTCCTTTACCCGCAGGAGGAGTGGCGGACGACACGGTTCACGCTGGACGGTCAGCCTCCGCTCCGGCTGCCAAACAGCAGCGAAATCGACTCCCAACACACGCTTGACCAAGAGCCAGCAATCCGTTCCTATCCGCATGTCAGATGCCTCACTTTTCGACCGGCACCTGCCGCACTTTTCGTCCGCCCTTTACACTTCACATCGTCAAGCTCATGAATGAACGCATTGATGACATTCTCAGGGGGCTCCAGCGGGAGGCCGACATTCAGGGAAAGCGCTTTCTCAAAGGAGTGCGATACCTTCTGCTTATGCGGGGCGAGAATGTGCCGGACCACCGCAAGAAGCAGCTCAATGATGCCTTGAAATTCAACGAACCCATTTCCACCGCCTACTATCTCAAGGAACGGCTGCTCGGGCTTTGGGACCAAGGTGCAAAGATCTTGATGGAATTCGATCTCAGAGATTGGATCGCTGACGCCCTAGTCACTGGCATCGCACCGCTGATGAAAATGGCCGGCACTCTCCAGATGCATTTCCAACAGATCATCAACTACGCCGAGCACCCGATCACCTCAGGAAAAATGGAAGGCATCAATAACAAAATCAAGACCCTCACAAAGCAAGCCTACGGCTATCGTGATGACGATTTCTTCACCCTCAAGTTATACGATCTTCACTCCTCCAGGTACAAACTTATCTGATGAACCCAAAAGTCTCCTTTCCGAGACCTGCCCGAGTCAAGACCGGATATGTTGCAGGCACTCGTGGATGGCTGGGCTGAGGAAGGGCAGGCATTGCTGAATGGAGCGGGGGTTACCCGGCAAATTGAGGATGAGGGATTGGCCACGTATGCCGGCGGTGGCCCTGGAGAGAATGGCGGTGGGGACTCGTTCAAAGTTTCGCGCCCGCATGATTTCGCCGAAGCCTGGGAGCTCCTTGTGCAACACGGCGCGGGTGGCTTCCGGAGTGACATCACGGAGCGTTGGTCCGGTGCCTCCCGTCGTGATAACCAGCGCACAGTCGAGTTCGTCTGTGAGTTCGCAAAGGGTTTGCTCAAGTGATTTCTGATCGTCGGGCAGGAGGCGGGCGACGAAGTGCGCGTCTTGGATGAGGCACTCGCGCACAACCCGCTCGATCTCCGGGCCGCTAAGATCTTCGTACACACCGGAGCTGGCGCGGTCGCTGAGGGTGATGCGTCCGACTTTCATTCTTTTATCTTCTCCACCACTCGAACAGCTTCGATTCGCATTTCCTTATCCACGGCTTTAAGCATGTCGTAGAGGGTGAGAGCCGCTGCGCAAACTGCGGTGAGAGCCTCCATCTCAACTCCCGTGCGGGACTGGGCGCGAGCTGTGGCGGTAATCCCGATACGGTCCGCTTTGATTTGAAAATCGACCACCACCTGGTCCAAAGGCAGGGTGTGGCAGAGTGGAATCCACTCATCAGTTCGTTTTGCGGCTTGAATCCCCGCGATACGCGCCACGGCGAGGACATCGCCTTTGGGCAGATCGGCAGCTTGTAACAGGGCCAGAGTAGCGGGGGAACAATGCAACTCACCACCGGCGATCGCGGTTCGTTTTTGCACAGGCTTTTGGCCGACATCGATCATGTGAGCTTTGCCTTCGTCATCGAGGTGGGAGATTTTCATAAATGAGTTATAGAAGAAGCGTGTTTATTTTTTGAGTGATTGGGTCGGGTGCTCCAAAAAGCAATGCATTGGCACCGGCCAAGGGAAGGAGGTCGCCGGAGTGTTGCCAAGGGATAGGCCTGACAGTCGTGCGCCCATTAGTGTGGTGGACTTTTGCGGGTGTCCAGGTTGGACGACCATCCCCCTGCGGCCGCCACCCCTCCTCCCCATCTGCCAAGACGAATCCGGCCAAAGGCAAGCCGTTCCATCTGTCCAAGGCCGTTTGTACGAAGACTTGGAAGCAAACCCACTGGGAGAGTGGGTTACCCGGAAGCCCAAAGGCAGCTTGATCACCGCGTGTGGCAAATATCAGCGGCTTGCCAGGGCGGCTCCGCACGCCGGAGATATGAATCTCGTATCCACTCGCGGTCAATGCCGCCGCGGTATGATCCTGTTGCCCGGGACCGGATCCACCGGAGATGAGAATCAATTCCCCCGTAAAATCTTCCAATGTCCGCCGCAGGAGATCGGCATCATCTCCCGTTCGCACCTGGGCAGAGGAGATGCGTCGCTCCAATAGGAGTGCCGCCATCATCGGGCCGTTGCTGTCATAGACCTTTCCGACCCGCGGGGCGGTGGGTGGCGTGATGAGCTCTGCACCGGTCACCACATGGAGACTGTCAACCGCCTGATGAACACTCAATTCCGCACAGCCGCAAGAGGCCGCCAAACCGATGACTCCCGGCGTGACTACCGTGCCAATGGGGAGGACCTCAGTTCCGGTGGCAAACGCTCCCCCACGCCGGCGGATGTGAAGCTCGTTCTTCAAGGAGAAACCTTGATCCACCGTGACTGCACCGGCCACGATCCCGCAATTTTCCTGCGGCACCACGCAACAGGCCCAATTCGGCAGGGGAAATCCGGTGGCCACCCGCCTCGCACCGCTGGGCAAATCTGGCCCGCCGTTTGGAGGAGATGACTCCTCGAGCAGCGGATGTGGCCCGGGGTGAAGCGAGGCCAACGCATATCCATCCATTGCACTCTGATCAAAGGCCGGAAAATCAAAGGGAGCGTGCAAGGGGCGGGCGATAACCCGGCCCAAAGAGTGTGAAAGAGCCACAGAAACCGGGGGACGCGGCTTCAGCCGGTCGCAGATAACGAGTCTCGCATCCTCAATCTCCATCAGCGGGGGCTTTTTTTCCATATTGGAACATCCTCTTTAAGCCGGTTCATAAAATGGGTGAGTAGATCAAAGGCTTCCTGTCGGTGCTTGGATTGGATTTCGACAACAATAGCAGCCTCTCCCGTTGGCACGAACCCGATGCGATGCCACACACTGACGTATTCGCAAGGAAATGTTACCGCGAGGTCGTCGAGTATTTCTTCCATCACTCGCTCGGCCATGGGTTGATAGGCCTCGTATTCCAAACCCGGTATCAAAGCCCCATTTTCCTCTCCCCGAACGATTCCATCAAAACGCACCGCCGCGCCACAACCGGGCAGGTTCTGCGTGCAAGTGGCGATGGGATCAGCCGAAATGTGAACTTTCATGATCATCCGCCTGAGACTGGTGGAAGCACTGCCACCTCGCTGTGGGGTGCGATCGTGCTGCCGGATTCCAAGAGTTTTTGATCCACGGCCAATCGACATAGTAATTCCATCTCACGCAAGCCATGATGCCGTTTAATGGCTTCCGCCCAAAATTCGCCGGCGCTTAAAGCCCGCATGACTTGCCATGTCTCCTCACGGCATCCCGCAATCTCAGCAGCTTGGGCGAAATAAAGCACACGCATAAAGCCTCCGGGATTCAACCCCCAATGGCGGTCATGGGTCGACCGGGTTGATAGTTTGTAAGAAACTCATGATCCTCTGGTTTGTTGACGATGGCGGCCCGGATGACATCGGCAGGATCGCCGCCCGTGCGAATGGAGGCGAGCAGATCGATCTCCCCCACCCGCCCAAGGCAGGGCCGCAACTTGCCATCGGCGGTCAAACGCAGCTTGTTACAACTCTCGCAAAAATGTGGGGTGGTGATTGCGCCGATGAATCCCAGCTTGGCAGGCTGGGCGACCCCTTCCCCCACGAACGAGTAATATCTCGCCGGACCGTTGCCAGGGCGGAAATCGGCGAGAGGGAGCAAATCTCCAAGGTCGCCCAATCGACGCATCAGTTCTTGAACGGAAAGAAAATTGTCCTCATCGAGCATGTTCGTCTCCGAAAGAGGCATCAGTTCGATGAATCGGAGGGGCATTTCCCGTTCCGAGGCAAAGCGGATTAGTGACAGGTATTCCGTCTCGTTGATGCCGCGCATCAGGACGCAGTTGAGCTTGATGATTTCAAAGTTCTGCTGTCGTGCGGCTTCGATGCCTTCCAGCACAACACTCAGATCGCCTGCGGTGATCCGTCGATAAAGTTCAGGGTTGAGGGCGTCCAGGGAGATGTTGATAGAACGGACCCCGGCCTGCTTGATGGCGGGAGCCAGCTTTTTTAAATAGGTGGCGTTGGTGGAAAGCCCTAGGGTCTCGACATCGAGCAGGGCCCAGATGCGCTCCAGAATTTCGATAATGTCGCTGCGGATGAGCGGCTCGCCGCCGGTGACGCGAAATTTGCGGAAGCCCAAGGCGGCGGCGCATTCGACCACGCGAATGATTTCATCGGCAGTGAGATGGTCTTCTCTCTGCGCCCATCCTTTGTATCCTTCGGGCATGCAATAAAGACAGCGCTCATTGCAGCGGTCGGTCACGGAAACGCGGAGGTAGTCGATGTGGCGGCCAAAGGGATCCGTGGACTTCATAGAATGACGAATTTTGCGGCGGCGATAACCAACACTGCCGCAAGCGACCGGCGGAGTGCGGTGGATGAAGCCAGCCCGCTGCCCCAGCGGGAGCCCATCCAGCCACCGACGATGACGAATGGCAGCAGAGACCAAGCCAATTCGGGCAAATGGCCACCTCTCGTTAAAAACCCACCCATGCCGGAAAGCGAATTAACGGCTATGAAAGCCGCGGAGACCGCCGCAGCGGATTTTGTGGGAGCCCAACGCATGAGCAACAAGAGGGGAGTGAGGAAAATTCCCCCGCCGATGCCGATGAGTCCCGAAAGGAACCCCAGGATGCCGCCGATCATCAACAACGCGGGCCAACCAGCCCTCCGCACGGCATCGTGGGATGCGGGCGCATCAAAAATCAACCGCCAGGCGCCAAAGAATAGCGCAAGTGCGAGGATGAGTCTGAAAATCCCATTTGATACTTGGAGCCAGCCACCCAGAAACGCAGCGGGCACTGATGCCACCGCAAGCGGCCAGAATAGCCGAAAACTGAAGTGCCCGGCATGGGAAAAATTTATCATCGCCAAGAGCGAAACAGCAATGTTCAGAATGAGGGCGATGGGCTTCATCTCCGTTGGAGACATTTCACATAAACCCATGATTGCCAGATAGGCTGAGGCCCCTCCGTGACCCACCGAGGCGTAAAGGGCGGAAGCCAGCAGAAACGTGACAAAAAACACGTAAGGCAGGGATGAAGCCATGTCGCTTACCATCACCACCTCGCAGGATTAATTCGACCGGCGGTTTCAGAAGAAACCGAGGGTCTGGGTTTGTCAGATCTGTGTCTTGTGAGGATCATCACGAAGCGGATTTTAACTGAGCTTCCAACTCGGCGATTCGCGCACGCAGGGGAGCCACAGCCTTGTCGACCTCCTCGGCCGTGTAGCGCGGGGTGATGAACTTCGGGCAGTTCCAGTCGTAGCTGAGAATGTCGATGCTGAAAACGCGTTCGCCTTTTGCTCCGTGTCCGCCGGGAGGAAGAACCTTTTCGACCAGGTCGGGATTTTCACGTGCATCAAAGACCTTGGCATGACCGAGAATTTTAAGCCTTGTGCGCTGCGGGTAATCGATCATGAAAAGTGCGACACGGTCTTGTTGTGAAATGCTGCCAACGCTGATCATCTGCCGGTTCCCCCCGTAGTCAGCAAAGGCGATTTGCTGCGGGCTGAGCACGCGGACGAATCCGCGGGGTCCGCCGCGATGTTGAACGTAGGGCCAATTGTTCTCCGTGATCGTCGCCATGTAGAAACTGTCGCGGGTCTCGATAAATGCGATTTCTTGTTCGCGAAGCGCGTCGGTTTCAGGAGCGTGGTCGAAGGATGGGTAGGCCCTGCCGTAGTAGTGCTGTTCAGCTTCCAGCACTGCCGGAGTGAGAACAGTTTGCATGTATTTGTCGGCCATAACGAAACTTGTGGGTGGGGGTGGGCCTAGAACCGGTCAAGGATCACGACCTCGGCGTCGAAGCCAACCATTGGGCACGATTCGTAACCAAGCCGAACTGCAGCCAACATTAGCGTCATTTCCGCCAAAGCGGTGGGGACGATGCCTTCGCGGGTGATTTGTGATTTGCCCGCGTAGACTGGAGTGAGCGCAGGCACGAGGATGTCCTGAACTTTCGTTGGTGCATGCGTCGAGTAGCGGGCGGGGTCATTTTTATGAGCGTTAAGGTCGTTCTCGGGCATGGTGTCGTTGGGGGCAAAATGTTTGGCGGAGCGGCGGTTCTCGATGGATTCGATGATGTTCATGGTGTAGATTGGGTCGTTGAACTAAGCCGCTGCGCGGCAAGGTAAAGGGTTGGCCGTTCGGGAATGGGGAGGTGGGGCATGAGGTGGCTTCATGCGGTGGAGTTTACGAGATTGGGCGGGCATGAACAACATCAAATGCCCAACGAACAGCAACCAGAACGCAACATCCACGATCAGCACGAGGGCCGGACGTCGGCACCGCGATCCGCTTGAATACAACCATCTGTATGACTCGATGCGGCACTACGCGGAGCTGCTCGCCCTGCAGTATGATTGCGAGCGCACCCGGCACAGCTACTACCGGGCCATGCGGGTTCTGCACGAGCATTTCGGGGTTGATCCGGCGACCTTGGGCGAGGACCAGTTCCGCGACTACATCCTGCACGTCAAAACCCGCAAGGGATGGAAGCCCAGCACGATTCGGCAGACCGTGGCCTGTGCGCGGCACTTTTTCATCGAGATGCTTGGCGGGCCGGAGTGGAAGGTCTTTTCCCCCAGATCCGCACCCGCGACCACGAGGAGCTTCCCGCCGTGCTCACGCGCGAGCAGGTCACCCTCCTGCTGCGCTCGATCCTGCTGCGGCGCTACCGCATCCCGGTCAAATTGATTTATTGTGCGGGCCTGCGGCTTTCCGAATGCCTTTCTCTCACGGTCAACGACATCCTGGGTGAAGAGCGCAAGCTCATGGTTCGCGATGGAAAGGGCAAAAAGGACCGCATGGTCCCTCTGGCGCAGGAGATGCTGGAGGATCTGCGCGCCTACTGGAAGTTCCACCGCTCCCCTGTCGGAATCCGGAAAATCTAGGTCACAACCGCCCCAGGAACTTCAGCACGGCAACCACGCCCACGACCACCCCAGGAAGCGAAGTGCCAATGGCGATCCACCGGATGGCCTTCTTCTCAAACTGGTCGAAGCGCTCGCAAAGGCCGGTGAGCGACAACAATCATCTGGCGTAAGTCCTCACATCCCCGTATCCGCACGCATCATATTCTTCCTTCCACGTCAACTCTGCGTGCGCCTGTGCAGCCTCGTCACGCTTCCCAGTCCGCTGACTCATGCACGATCCGAGGACGAAGCAGACGAGTGAAGTAATGTAAAACCAGTTAATCTTCATCGGGTTTCGCCCAGTCATGTCGTGGACAATCGCCACCAGCTCTCCTGTGAGCACATACAGTTTCATACTCCGCTGCGAGACGGGCTTCCTTTTCCTCACGGTTGATCCTGTTGGTTTCCGCTATGTTTTTGACGGAGTTTGTCAAGAATTGGACCAGTGCGCCGACACTTGCAACGCCAGAAAGACACAAAACCCAAAACGCAACGTGAGGCTGGTAAGCTTCAATCCACGTCCCGGCCCTCCCCTTGCACACCTCTCCTCGAAATTAAAACAGAGAGTCGGCATTTCGTAAGTGCCTCTCCCTCACAATGAAGTCATTTTTCGAGAAAAGCATGGTGGGCCTCCACCATGCTTTCGGGAGTTCGAAAAAAGGGGGTTCTGTGCGCCGTTCGGGCCCGGTCGATGCCCCCATTCCGGTGACGCCCGAGGCTTTCTCCCGGCGGTGAACGGAACGAGTTTCTTCTGTGGTATGCAAAAACCCTGTTCCGCTGCCGCGCCGCCTCTGAAAAACCGGATTTTTTGCCGGTCCCGCGCAGGCGGATTTTTTCGGCAGGATTTTGATACCAGAAAATCGCCTGGTTGGCCATTCTCATTGGCTTTTTCTGATGTCCACTTTTCGTCACAATCCGCTGCTTGCTTTCCTGGTCCATATGACCCAGTCGGTTCTGCTGCGCCAGATCGCCTACCTCAAGGCCGAGAACCGAATCCTCCGCTCCCGCCTCCTGCGCCACTATCGACGGGCGGCGGCGTGAAAGCCTTGTTTTCAGGGATCCGGTTTGAGAGGATCCGGATAATCAGAGATCGAACAGGGTTTTTGCATAGGACGGGCAAGAATTCCTGTAACAAGCCGTATCCGTGGCTCTCATCAAACTCCCGGGAGCGCGATTCGGGCGAGGGATGGTTCGCGGGGGGCGTCCGGCGACGATCCGCCTTGCAAGGGCTCTGATGAGCACGCACGAGATGGCCCCGCCCGATGGCTGGATAGCGATCGAAGGTTCGGGGATGGCACTGTAGGATACCAGGATGTCGTTGCCACTGGTGGTGGTCGAGAAGCTGGCATTCGGGCGTATAGCGGCGAGCAAAACGCCGTTCTTGTCGGCGGAAATCACGCCCATGGTCAGTGTGCCTACTCTTGTTCCAGCCACGTTGAAGACCACCCATTGTTGGTCGGTCGCCCAAAGGTCGTTGGCCCAAACCACCGTGGAGCCGTCGCCATTGAAGACCAAATTCAGGGTGGTTGTGCCATTGAAGGTCAGGTTGCCAGTGACATTGATCCCGTCGAAGTTTGTCCCGCGATTGGTGGAGGTGTTGGAGTTCAGTTCCCAGACAATGGTCGAGCCGTCCTCGTAGCTCAGGTTGCTCGCGAAGGTCTGGAGACCGGGGGAATTGCCCGGTGAATGCGTGCCGGAGATGATCGTATTTCCTCCGACCGTGCCGCTGCCGCCGAGCGTGGCTCCGCTTGCCACAGTGACGGTGCTGGTGCCAGCGGTGGAACCGTTGATCAGGAGCGTGCCCGCGCTGACTGTGGTCGTGCCGGTGTAGGTGTTCGCGCCAAGCAGATTCAGGGTGCCCGTGCCCGTTTTTATCAAACTGCCGGGGCCGCCGATGTTGTTGTTCCAGACATCGGACGCGTGGAGGCCGCCGAGGGCCGCGTCCATGTGAACGACGGTTTCCTGGGACAGGCGTCCGAAGCCGCCCGCCGCGTCGAAGAGATTGAGGGTGGCCCAGCCGGAGCCGTCGTCGAGGACGATCCCGGGGGGGAGTTGGGTGGATGCGAGCACGTCCCGCCGCTGCTGTTGCGAGAGGTAGGGGAAGCGGGTGGCCAGCAAAACTTCCGCCCCCTCGGGAACGACCGCCGTGGCTGTCGTGTTGCCCGTGGTGGGGAGTCCGTAGGTCATGCGCTGGGTGTAGAGGGAACGCCGGGCTTCGACGAGGGCGCTGGCCTCTGCGACAGCGTCCGAGATGGCTTCCGCTGTGACCGTGGCGCGGAAGGCAGCGGCTGCCGATTCAACTTGGGACATGTTCCCTGCGATCTCGAGAAAGCTGGCGACCGAGAAGCTCCCCGTGATGCGCCCGCCGATGACGTCCAACGGGTAGTGGGCCCCCATCACAAGCCGGCTGTAGCCATAGTCTGACGCGCGGTAGGCCATAGCTTGGAAAAGTTCGGGAACCATCATGCCAAACGCCAGCGACCCCGCGAAGGCATACGTCGTGTGGCCGCTGGGGAAGGCCGGGCTGGATGAGAGGCCGTCAGCCCAAACTTGTGCTGTGGTCTTGTCGGGGCCGGGGTTTTGGGAGAAGTTCCCGCCCGGTGTGGGCGAAACAAACGTCGAAGCGGTGAAGCTTGTCAGTGCTTGGGTTTGCCCGGCGTAAGGCTGGGTTTGAAAGGGGCGGGAGTTTCCGTATGGGTCAGGGTCAGGAGGGTTGTAGGCTGTGCCGTAGACGTTGGTTTGTCCGCCCACCGGCAGCTGCGGACCTGCGGCGTTGGTTGTCCCATTGGTTGTCCCGTTGGCAAAAAAGAATTTCCCGAAGCTGGAGTTGTCGAGGGCCGCCGAAGTGATGGCGGAGAAGGCGCTGGCAACCGGGCTGCTCGACGGCCCCACCGCCGCCTCGTCGGCATAGATGGCCGCAAAGTAGTTGTTCATGATGGCGGTCCCCATTCCGTTGACAAGGACGGTGCCCCGGGTGCTGTCAATCGTGTTGTCGTGCATCGCGGCCGCCTGGCGCGCCGAAGTTTCCAGCGTGTTGGCGTTGACCGTTCCCATGGCGACCGCATGGAAAAAGGTGCCAGCATCCGGCCTGGCGAGCAGTTCGCTAAACGGCAGCAGCAAGGTCGCCGCCTCCTTTTGCTGTGGGGTTTGTGCCCAGGCAGCAAGTGGAAGCCACACCGCGCAGGTGAATAAGAAAGCCAAGGACAGAAGCGATCTTGTCTTCATAGATAAGCTAAACTTATTCAAGGCTGATATGAGGGCGCCACAGCGATAATGTTACAGTTTTGTCACACAAGAGCGGATCAGCCCTGGCGGCTGTTTTCTTGCTGAAAACCAGCATGTTACAACGCACGTCAAAATTCCGAACGGAAATTTTCGCCGACGGACGCAGGGATTTTGCAGCAACCGCCGAAGAGGCTTGTCCCGGCGAATTTTGTCATCTGCGGAAACCCGCAGAGATCGGCGGTTCAAACAAGCTCTGAGGAACTTGCGAATAAGCCTAAAAACCGGTGCTGGCGCATCGGATGGCACGGATAAACACGGATTAGCAATGCCTTATGAAAAGACGCCCTCCACGCCCTCTGCAACCAGCACCTCCTGCGCGAATTGAAGTTCCTCTTCGAGCAGTGCGGCGAAATCTGGGCCGACCAACTCAGCCGCTTCCTGCTCGACTGGAAAAATGACCCGCGCGCAAGGGACGGCTTGGAGGAGGATGTCTTCAATCAAGCCCTCCGCCAATACCGGCGCATCGTGCGCATGGGTCGTGCCGACCACCCCCCTCGCCCGCCAGGACATGCGCGCTCCAAACAAGACAAAGCCACAACCTGCTCGACCGCCTCGAGGACTACGACCTTTGCATCCTCGCCTTCCTGCTCGACCCCAACGTGCCCTTCACCAACAACCAAGGCGAGCAGGACATCCGCATGATCAAGGTGAAACAAAAGGTTTCCGGTTGCTTCCGAACTCTCGAAGGCGCCCAATGCTTCGCCCGCATCCGAGGCTATCTCTCCACCTGCCGCAAGCAGGGCTTCAACCTCTGGGACGCCTGCTTCCATGTCGCCCTCGACCAGCCCTTCATGCCAGCCCTTCCAGAATCAGGTCAAACGACCTGAACAGTTACATCCCGTTTGATCCGCCAACGGTTCTTGCCTCTAAAGGAACGGAAAGCCAGTGGACAATGGTGCCTGTGAAGGCTTAGTAGTTGTCCAAGTGCTCCCCTGCCAACAGGCATTGCTCCTGCTGCCACGATGAATCGACGAATACTCATTCCGACTGCCGCTTTGCTGTTGATGCTTTTTGGAGGGACGGTTTGGCGGCTTGCCCGATCTCCATCAAGCAGGCCATCCCCGCCATCCTCCCCCGATCAGGCTGAGGGCAAAACAATGCAGCCGGTCTCCGCAGAGATTGACAAGATTTTAGCCCTGCTCCCGGCGTCGAAGGAGAATCATGAAAACCGCCTGATGCTGGTGAAACTCAGGCGCATGCTCGACGCCCTTCCTCCCGATGCCGCCTCGCGGGAAATCCAATCGTTCCTTGCGTCCGGCCGGGATGCCCCCACAGGTCTGGACGTTAAAGTTGAATCTGGAGGCTCCTTGGGGGATGCCTCGTCTCTCCGCGTCTTCCTTCTCGACTACCTCGGCAGGATCGACAAGCCGGCGGGCGGTAGATTGGCAGAGGAAGTCCTGTCCGCGTATACGACCCCTGACGAATGGGCGGTGAGCCTGCGGAATTACGCTTGGGCGCACACGGACGGAGATGCCCTTCTCCAAGCCAAAACACGCCAGTTTCTAGACTGAAGTTCCAAGCCCAGAACAAGCTGGAAGCCGCATAAACACTGGGTTTTGCGGCGATTTTGAACTTCCTGCTACTGGCTACTCATCGGGTGGGCATGTAAAAGCTGGAGGATTTTTTCCTGTAGGGCCGTGGGCTCGGTCTCCTGCTCCCAGCCGGGGGCGCCGGGAAGTTTTGGCACGATGGTGTTGCGGGTGATGGTGGCGAGGTCTTTGAGCAAAGTCTGGAAGCTGTGGACGGGGAGGCCTTCTGGGGTGAGTTTGGTGCGGGCCTTGCGTTTGGCCGAGGGGGACGGGAGCTTGGGGGCAACGGCATCGGAACGGCTGGCGCGGGCCGCCTCGTGGTCGTCCTCATCGAAGAGCAGGGTCTTGAGGGCGGCGCGCATGTGCCATTCCACATAGTAGGCGAGCATGCAAAGGAAGATGTGGCAGCGGACGCGATCCTCGCCGCGGTGGTGGATGGGGCGCACTTTGAGATCCACGGTCTTGAGGCAACGGAACGCGTTTTCCACCAGGCTGAGGTCTTTGTAGCGCTCCACGAGTTGTGGGGCGGTGAAGCCCTCGTCGGTGACTTTGGCGCGAACCACATAAAGCCCGTCAATGGCGGTTTCGCGGGCGATGTTTTCGGCGCGCCGGGAGTAGGTGAAGCCGGAGTCGGAGATTTTCAAATCGAAGTGCTTGGCCATTTTATGACTGTCGATGACGCGGCCGACTTTGAGCCCGATGCGCTCCATGCCGCGCAGGGGGCGTTTGGGGCGCAGGACGGCAGCGGCGATCTTGGCCAGATCCGCTTCGGTGGCGGCGAGGAGTTCCTCGCGCTTGTGGGCGCGGGAGCGGGCGAGAAGCGGGTTGCGGCAGACGACCAGGCGTTCGTCGGGGAAGTCAGGGCTCTGGATTTCCGCGAGGTTCTTCTCGTCAAAGAGCGAGGGATCGATGAGGCCCTCGGCGACCAGATCGGCAATCTGGCCCGAGCGCAAGGCGCTGATCCAATCCAAGCCTTCGACGCCGCGCAGTTCCTCATCGATGCGCGCTTGGGTGATCATCCCCCGGTCGCCCACGAGCACCAGATGGCGGAGGCCGAAGCGTTGGCGCAGTTTTTTGATCTGGGTGGCCAAAGTCATCGGATCGGCCGTATTGCCCTCGAAGACTTCGACGGCAACGGGAGTGCCCTCGCGGTTGCAGAGCAGTCCGTAAACGATCTGCAGCTTCCCCTTTTTTCCGTCGCGGGAGTAGCCCAGGCGGGCGAGCGGACAGGAGCTGCCCTCGAAGTAGCTGCTCGTAAGGTCGTAGAGAACCAGCGAGCCTTCATGAAAGTGGCGTGCGGCAAGAGCTTTCTCGATGCGCGGCTGGCGGGGCAGGAGCCAGTCCATGGCGGCGTAGAGGTCGTCCTCATCGGCATCCTGGGGCAAGTCGCACTCCTGGGCGAGGGTGCTCAAACGGGTTTCCGGGTCGAGGGCGCGGGAGGTGGCGAGTTTGGAACCCGGGAAGAGGATGCGGGAGGCAATCAGGGCCATGCAGAGATCGCGCTCCGGGCAAGGCTTGGAGCCCAGAAGACGCGCGACGCCCAGCTTGCGCATGGCGGAAAGCACGGCGGCAACGTGACCGTGAGGCAGGGAGCGGGTAATGCGAAAAGCCGGGGAGGAGGTCCCGGCAGCAGGGATCTGCTCGGATTTGAAAAGACGGCGCAGGCCCTCGACGACGCCGGGAGGCCACTTGGAAAGATTGGCGATGGTGCGGTGCTTGACCTTCCCGGCGTGGCGGTAGGTTTCGCGAAGGAGGATGCAGGGCGGGGAGTTGCGGTTGGGGATGCGCTCAATAAACATGGCTACTTGTTCGTGTCAAAGGAACAGATAAACACAATATTAGTCAACAATAAAATAGGTGATGCAATAAAATATACATGGCTACATTCGGAAGACAAAAAAGGCAATTAACCACCTGCCAGGCAGGTGGTTAATTGCCTTTTTGCCTTGGGAACTTCAGTCTAAACACCGCTATACGCTTTTAAACGAAAAGGACTCTGGCGGCCACACAAGCCACATAGCCCTCATTATCAGTGTTAGAGATGGGGAATGCTCGGGAGGAGACTCGAACTCCTACTCCTTGCGGAACCAGATCCTAAGTCTGGCGCGTCTGCCAATTTCGCCACCCGAGCTTCGCTTGTTATCAACTACTTCCATGTTCGCCTACCGAGAATTTTTCCACTGTGCAAGTTTTGGTTCAAGAGCCAGGCGATGAAAAGAGCCGGAACGGAAAACCGTTGTCATGAGCAGCAGTTTAACCCGGTGGAGAATTCGCGCAATCGCAGAGTGGCGGGCCTCCCCATCCGCGCGGCGATTTCCAGGGGCCGGTCCGGCCCCCTGGTAGCGGACGGGTGGAGGACGGCGTGCAAGTTCCGCTTTGGGAAACCGGCGGGGATTCGTGCGCAAGCCGGGTTCGCCCCCTGGCCGAGCCCCTCCCTTTCCCAGCCCTCGATCCTTGCAGGGATGCCCTGAACGGTTATGAACGAATCCAGCGATTGAAGATGCTTTTAAAAAATGAGCGGATTGACTGACATGAAATCCACGTCGTCCTGAAATGTTCCTTGCCTCGCTGCCGGGAACCCACCTACGAAAAAATTGTTCGCGCCGCCATCGCCTTCGGGCATGATACCGACACGACGGCCTGCCTGGCGGGAGGAATCGCGGGGATCCGCCACGGCGCAGCGGGGATCCCAAGCCGCTGGATCCTCGCCCTCCGGGGCCGGGAAACCATCGACCCACTGATCGCAAGCGCCCTTAAGAGCCAGATTCATCCATGAAAACAACATTAGCAGCCATCGGGGCCGCCTGGGGATTGTCCCTCGCCGGCTTGATCGCGCAGGAATTGAGCTCATCAGCAGTTGCGGCAGACCGCTTGTTGTGGCCCAAAAGCGTGGTGGTGGCGGTCCCGATTGAGGCCCCCGTGATCCTCGAGGGCCGGGCGTGCGGGGCGATGAAGCTGCCTGCCGGGAAGGAATACCCTCTCGTGGCGGTCGCGGCCGACAGCGTGACCATCGATGCCGGCGGATCGCGGGCAACGGTGGCCGTTGAAAATACCGACCTGCTCGCCAGGGCGGCAGAGGTCAAAGCGGCCCGCGAGGCAGAGCAGGCACAACGCCCGCCATCCGCACCGCCGGCAAGCCCGACGCCGGCCCCGCCGTCCGCCAAGCCCACTCCCACGGCTCCCCCAACAATCCAAAATGTCCTCGGAGAAAAACTCTCCAACCTGGTGGCCCTGGACGGCAAAAAACTCGCCCCGTTCCCGTCGGAGCCCCTGGCCAAAAAGAAATTCATCGCGGTTTACTACTCCGCCTCCTGGTGCGGTCCCTGCCGGAACTTCACCCCGGACCTTGTGAAGTGGTATCGGCGCCACTCCTCCAAGTCCGGGCTCTTCGAATTGATTTTCGTCAGCGCGGACCGCTCGGCAGCGCAGATGGAGGAGTATATGATCGAGGACAAGATGCCCTGGCCGGCGCTGGAATTTGCCTCGATCAAGATGGGGCACCCCATCGTGGGAAAAGGGGGGCCGGGAATCCCAAGCCTTGTCGTCTTTGACTCCGCCGGGAATCCGGTTGCGGAGTCCTACGTCAACGGGGACTACGTCGGCCCCCGAAAGGTGCTCAAGGAATTTGAAAAGCTTTTGGCTTCGGAGTAAGGAACCGTCAGCAAATTCAGGTGGCAAGATGGCGCAGGAGTTTTGGCCTCTGGCAAGGCGCCACGAAGGAGCATAGCCCAAGCACTCAGTGAAGGAGGAGCAACGCCGCCAGAGGCCAAAAGAACCAGCCAAGTCGACACCTTTATTTATCCTGAAAACGGTTTTTTGACAGGATTCACAAGATGGACAAGATTCACGGACTCGGATTTGCAAGACCCGGTTGGCTGAATTATTTGTACGACGCCTCTGCGCTATAAATCAATCCTGTAAATCTTGTTAATCCTGTCAAAACTCTTCAAACGCGGTTTTCGGGTTTATTGACGGTGCCCCGGGCTGGCGTCGCGGGTTTCCTCAACCAGAACAACCGCCGAGCGGGCAAGGGCTTCCGCCGAGTCCTCCCGGATCCGGAACAGCTCCTCGCCGGTGTGGGCGTCGATCCAGGCAAAGGCGTTTCCCTTTTCAATCAGAAGCAGAAGGTCCGCCGGGAGGGCGCGTCCAAAGGCCAGGCGCTCCCGGGTCGTCGAGCCAGGTTCCTGAGCGCCCAGGAGGCGATGGATCTGATCCCGCCCGAGAACCTCGATGCCCGGGATTTTTTTCAGCGCGGCGGTCACCACCGCCTCCGCCTCGGAGCCCTCGGAATCGTAAACCGCCACGCGCAGCGCAACCGCTGCCCGAGCGGTTGTGCGATCCGGGCCTTCAGCGGCCGCCGGGGCCTCGCGATCCGCCCAGAGCCAAGGGGGCAGCGTGAGGCCCAACATCCCGACGAGGAACAAAATTGAAAACAAAAGACAGCATCGCACAGCCAAACCACTATGCACAAGCCGCCCTCCCGCGCCAAGGCGCTTGCGGCAGGGCCGATGCGCCGCCGGCAGTGCTCCGAAAAGGCGCTGCTCACCGGGCCGGGAGGACCCGCCCGCCCGACCAGGAATCCGGCGGCGACCGCGAAATCCGAGTTGTCAATCTCAACGGCCCGCTTAGGTTGGCGGGGATGTTTCGAATGTGTTTGTTGGTATTTCTGGCCCTGGGTGCTGCCCAGGCGGCCCCGGTGGCACGGAGCCTGGTAAGGATCGAGGCCACCTCACAGGAGCCGAGCTACAAGGTCCCATGGAACCCCGGAACGGTCTCCGGAGGCGTCGGAGCCGGGTTCATCATCGCCGGAAACCGGATCCTGACGAACGCACACGTCGTGAGCAACGCGCGATTCCTCACGGTCTCGAAGGAGGGCGACCCGAAGCCCTATCCGGCAAAAATCCTTCACATCGCCCACGATTGCGACCTGGCTTTGCTCACCGTGGAGGAGCCCGGATTTTTTAAGGGAACGACGGCTCTCGAGCTGGGGGGAATCCCGCCCATGGAGTCGGTTGTCTCGGTTTTCGGATACCCGATCGGCGGGACCCGCCTTTCGGTGACCCAGGGGATCGTGTCCCGCATCGATTTCCAGCCCTACTCGCACTCGGGCATGGATTCGCACCTCACGATCCAGATCGACGCCGCCATCAACCCCGGCAACAGCGGCGGGCCGGTCCTCCAGAATGGCAAGGTCGTCGGCGTGGCCTTCCAAGGCTACAGCGGGGACGTTGCCCAGAACGTCGGCTACATGATCCCCACGCCCGTCGTCAAGCGCTTCCTGCGCGATGTCGAAGACGGCCAATACGACCGCTACGTCGACCTCGGGCTGAGCTATGAAAACCTCTTCAACCCCGCCGCCCGGCGCGCGCTCGGGCTGGTGGAGGACGACCGCGGCGTCCTTGTCGGCAGCGTTTACGGGGGCGGATCCTCGGACGGGATCGTTCAGGCCGGCGACGTGCTCATGGCCATCGATGGGCTGCCCATTGCCAGCGATGCGACGATCCCGATGGACGGCGATTCGGTCCCCCTGGCCGAGGTCGTGGAAAGGAAGTTCAAGGGCGATGCGGTGAAGCTGGATGTGATCCGCGACGGGAAGCCGCTCGCGCTCACCATCCCCCTCGAAGGCCCCTGGCCGTTCACCCTCCACTCGAACGCCTACGACCTGCCGCCCCGCTTCGTCGTGTTCGGAGGGCTCGTTTTCCAGCCGGTCGATCAAGACTGGATGGACGCCCACCAGCCCCAGGACCTCCGCCTGCGCTATACGTTTGACTTTTTTATCGAGGACAAAATCTATAAGGACCGCCCCGAGATCATCGCGCTGAGCGGCATCCTTGCCGACCCCGTCAACGCCTATGCCGCCGACTTCCGCCACGGGATCGTGGACGAGATCAACGGGCGCAAGATCCGCTCGCTCGCCGACGTGGCCGAGGAATTTGCGAAGCCCTCCGAGTATTACGTGATCCAGATGGCCGGGGTCGGACGACCGATCGTCCTCGAGCGCAAGGCCGTCGAGGAGGCGCGCGGGCGGATCCTTTCGCGCTACGGCGTCACCCGCGAGCAAAACCTATGAGCCTCCGATTTCACCTCCTCTTCCTGGCCCTGTGCCTGCCGGCCTTCGGCGGCGTCACCCCGCAGCCGAAGCCAAAGCCGCCCCAGGAGGCCGCCAGCATCTCGATCCTGCGCGTCAACGCGACCAGCCAGACCTACGACTTTTTTCGGCCCTGGATGAAGAAGCCGCCGGGAACCCGCCGCGGGCTCGGCACCCTGATCGACGGGAACAGGATCCTGGTGACCGCCGAGCTGGTTGCCAACGCCACGTTCATCGAGCTCGAGAGGGCGGCCACGGCGGAAAAATCCTCCGCCACCGTCGAGCGCGTGGACTACGAGAGCAACCTGGCCATCCTCCGTCCCGCCGATCCCTCCATCCTGCAAGGAATGAAGCCGCTGACCCTCGACAAGGGGGTGCGCGTGGGCGACCGCGCCACCGTCCTCCAGCTCGAGCAGAACGGCGAGATCGCCGAGACCCTCGGCACGGTCACCTCGATCGCCGTCGGCGGCTACCCGTTCGACAACATGGGGCTCCTGATTTTCCGGCTCAGCGCCCCCATGCAGCAGCGCGACGGCAGCTTCACCCTGCCGGCCGTGCGCAACGGCAACCTGCTCGGGCTCCTCATGCGCTACGATGCCCGCAGCCAGACCGCCGACCTCATCCCCTCCCCCGTCATCGCCCACTTCCTCAAGGAGGCTGCCAAGCCCTCCTACGTTGGTTTCGCCCGCGCCGGAATGGCATTCGCCAGCACCCGCGACCCACAGCTCCGCCGCTACATCGGCCTCAACGAACCGGGCGGCGTCTATGTCACCGAAGTCCTCCGCGGCAGCGCCGCAGAAAAGGCCGGCCTCAAGACCGGCGACGTCCTCCTCGCAGTCGATGGCCGGGCGATCGACCAGGACGGCAACTACGAGGACCCGGAATGGGGCCGGATCGCATTCAGCCACATCACCAACACGATCTACCACCCCGGGGAGACCGTGAATTTCCGGGTGTTCCGCGATGGGGCCGTGAGCGAGATCCCCGTGACCCTCGATGTCCGCGACCGCTCGAAGATCATCAGCGAGCCCCACATGTCGGATCGGGCTCCGCGCTACGTGATCATGGGCGGCGTTGTCTTTATGGAGCTGTCCCGCCCCTACCTGCAGGAGTGGGGCGGGGACTGGGCGAAAGAAGCCCCCCAGCGCCTCGTGTTCCTCGACGCCTTCCAAAATGAGCTGCCGGAGGACCGCGGGAAAATCGTCTTCATCTCCCAGATCCTGCCGACGCAGGAGACGCTGGGCTACGAGGGGCTCGAGAACCTCGTCGTCAGCAGGATCAACGGCAAGGAGATCAAGAGCCTGGATGACGTCATCGCGGCCTCAAAATCTCCGGTCGATGGCTTTCAGATGATCGAGCTCGACGAGGATCCGGGACGGATTTTCCTGGATGCCGGCGCGATCGAGGCGCACCGCGACGCCCTCATGGAAAAATACGCGCTGCCATCCCTGCAGCGACTTTGATGCACCGACGGCTCCGCGTTCTTTTCGTCCCGTTCGGCAGCGAGGGGGACATCAACCCGCTCCTCTGGCTTGCGGGTCTGCTGGCCGAGCGCGGGCACCGGGCCGAGTTTCTGATCACCCCGCATTACGGCCACCTGATCTCGCGCCGGGGGATGCCCTGGCACGCCGTCGGCACAGAGGAGGATTTCCTGAGCATCGCCAACGACCCGGCCGTCTGGAAGCCGGGCATCGGGACATGGCGCGTGGCGCAGGCGATGAGGAAGTCCCTGCTGGCCTACCGGAAGGCCTTCCGGGCGGCGGGCGGGCGGTTTGACCTTGTGGTGACCTCCTCGTTCGGCATTGCGGGCGCAGCCCTGGCCGAAGCCCGCGGCATCCCGCACCTGATGCTCCACCTCCAGCCGGTTTGCCTCCGCAGCCGCGACGACCTGCCCGTGATGGCCAAGGGGGCGGCCTGGCTCTGCGAGGCGCCGGGGCTGGTTCAAAACGCGGCGTTCCTCTGCGTCGATGCCGTCCTCAACCGCACGCTTCTGCCACCCCTCAACAACTTCCGCAAGTCCCTCGGCCTCGGCCCGCTCCGCGACTTCTACCGGGACGCGCTCCACCGCGCCACCGGCATCGGGCTCCTCTTCCCGCCGTGGTTCGCCAAACCCCAGCCGGACTGGCCCAAAGGGGTCCGGCAATTCGATTTTCCCAGCGTCCGCTTCGGCGACAACCCGCTCCCCCCCGGCCTCCTCACATGGCTGCAGTCGGGGGAGTCCCCCGTCCTCTGGACCCACGGGTCGGCGAACGTCCACCTGGCGGAATCGCAGGAGCTCGCCTGCGGGGTGACGGAGGCGGTCGGAGGCCGCGCGCTCCTCGTCGGAAAGATCCCGCCCGGATTTGCCCTCCCGCCCTCGATGTTCCACTGCGCGCATGTCCCGTTCGAGGACGTCCTCCCCCGGTGCCGGGCCATCGTGCACCACGGCGGGATCGGAACGATGTCGAAAGCCTTCGCCGCCGGGATCCCCCAGCTCGTTCTCCCCCTCGCCCACGACCAGCACGACAACGCCGCGCGCCTCCGCCGCCTGCGCTGCGGCCTCGAAGCCCGCGCGACCAAGCCCGCGGCGGCCGCCGCCCTCCAAAACATCCTGGAGTCGGAGAAATTCCCCGCCTACACCGCCCGCTGCCGGGCCCTTTCCTCCGACAACCCCGGCCGCGGAAAGGAGATCGCCGACTGGGCGGAGGCGCTCGCCGACGCCCCCGGGCCCCACGGAAATTTCGGAAATTCGAGCCTCGCGGCGCAATGATTTTCCGCCTACGATTCCGGCCATGAAGTCCCCATTTGATCCGATCGCATCTGTCGTGGCCGACATCCGCCGGGGCCGCATGGTGATCGTGACCGACGATGCGGACCGCGAGAACGAAGGCGACCTCCTGATGGCGGCCTCGAAGGTTACCCCGCAGGCGGTCAACTTCATGGCCCGCCACGGGAGGGGCCTGATCTGCACGCCGATCACCGAGCAGCGCGCCCAGCAGCTCGGGCTCCAGCGCATGGTCGCCCACAACCGCGAGCTCTTTAAAACCGACTTCACCGTCTCCGTCGATGCGACGTCCGGAATCACCACCGGGATCAGCGCGAAGGACCGCTCGACGACGATCAAGATCCTTGCCGATGCCTCCGCGGAGGCCTCCGGGCTGGTGCAGCCTGGGCATGTCTTTCCGCTCCAGGCCAAGCCCGGAGGCGTGCTGCGCCGGGCCGGCCACACCGAGGCGGCCGTCGATCTTGCGCGCCTGGCCGGGCTCGACCCCTCGGGCGTCATCTGTGAGATCTTGAAGGACGACGGCTCGATGGCCCGCCTCCCCGACCTGGTCCGCTTCAAGAAAAAGCACAGCCTCAAGCTCTGCTCGATCCAGGACCTCATCGCCTACCGCCGCAAGAGCGAGGTCCTTGTCGAGCGCGAGCAGACCGTCCAGATGCCCACCGATTACGGGTCCTTCGACCTGCACCTCTACCGCTCGCGGGTGGATGGGGCCCACCACCTGGCGCTGGTCAAAGGGAAGATCTCCGCCGCCAAGCCCACCCTCGTGCGGGTTCACAGCGAATGCCTCACCGGCGACGTTTTCGGCTCGCGGCGCTGCGACTGCGGTTCGCAGCTCCACCAGGCGATGCTCCGCATCCAGGAGGCCGGCGCAGGCGTCCTGGTCTACATGCGCCAGGAGGGGCGCGGCATCGGGCTGGGTCCGAAAATCCATGCCTACAAGCTCCAGGAGGAGGGGCTCGACACCGTGGAGGCCAACGAGCGCCTCGGCTTCCCCATGGACCTCCGGGACTACGGGCTCGGCGCGCAGATCCTCACGGACCTCGGCGTCCACCGCATCCGCCTCCTCACCAACAACCCCCGGAAGGTCGTCGGGCTCGAAGGCTACGAGCTCGAAATTGTCGAGCAGGTCCCGATCCGCTCAGAGGCCAATCCGCACAACGCCAAATACCTCGCCACAAAAAAGAAAAAGATGGGGCACAAGCTCTGAGGAGGCTTCCCCCTGGCAGCTTTGGAAGGGCGCACCACCTGCGCCGGGTGAGCGCAAAAATTTTCCGGCCTGGCGCAGGGATCCCGCGCGCGGAAGAATGCGGATGAGATTCGCTGAAAGAATCGGTTCGCTTTTTTGCGCCAGCCCGCTTTAAGAGTGCGGTCATGAGTCATGATGCTGGCACGGAAGGCGAGATTCTGGTGATCAACTGCGGGAGCTCGTCGTTGAAGTTTGCGCTCCTTGAGCCGGCGGGCGGCCAGAGGCTCCATGAGGGAATCGCGGAGCGCCTCGGGTCGGGCGAGGCCACCCTCACCGTGCGGAGCGGGGACAGCAAGGAGACGATCCCGATGCCCGGCGCGACCCACGGGGAGGCCCTGGAGACCGCCATGCGCGGCAGGCCCTCGTCGCACCCCCCGCTCGGAATCGGTCACCGCGTCGTCCATGGCGGCGAGAAGTTCACGGCGGCGGCGCGCATCTCCCCGGCCGTGCGCGAGGCGATCAGCGAATGCTCGCCTCTCGCGCCGCTGCACAACCCGGCCAACCTCATCGGCATCGACGTGGCGGAAGGCCTCTTCCCCGACGTCCCCCAGGTCGCCGTCTTTGACACGGCGTTCCACCAGACCATGCCGCGCGAAGCCTTCCTGTACGCGATTCCCTACGCCCTGTATGCAAGGGACAAGATCCGGCGCTACGGATTTCACGGGACCAGCCACCACTTCGTCTCCCTCGAGGCGGCGCGGCGTCTGGGGCGTTTTCCGGAGGAATGCCAGCTCATCACCCTGCACCTCGGGAACGGGTGCAGCGGATGCGCGGTGCGCGATGGAAAAAGCGTCGACACGACGATGGGGCTCACGCCGAGCGAGGGCCTTGTGATGGGGACGCGCAGCGGGGATGTGGACCCTGCCCTTCACCAGTTCCTGCAGGATCGCATGGGCCTGCGCCTGGCGGACATCACGAAAATGCTGATCTCCGAAAGCGGGCTGCTCGGACTCTCGGGCCTGAGCAACGACATGCGCACGCTGCACGAGGCGGCGGCTGGCGGCCACGGCCAGGCGGCGACGGCCATCGAGGTCTTTTGCCTGCGCCTCGCCAAGGCGATCTTCGCGCTTTGCGCTTCGCTGGACCGCGTGGATGCGATCGTCTTCACCGGCGGCATCGGGGAGAACGCCTCCGGCGTCCGCGCGCGCGCGATGGCCCGCCTTGCGGTTCTCGGGGTGGAGGAGGATCCCGATGCCAACGCCGTCCACGGGCGGCACTCCGGCGGGCGCATCACAACGGAATCCAGCCGGACCCCCTGCCTCGTGATCCCGACAAACGAGGAATGGATGATCGCCCGGCAAACCCTCGGCGTCCTCCTCGGAACGAACGCTTCATCTTAGGAATTATGAAACAAATCTTCTTTCTCGCAGCAGCCGGCAACGGGGCCGGGCTCACCTCGGTTTGCCTCGGCGTCCTTCGCGCCATGGAGCGCCGCGGCATCCGCGCCGCCTTCTGCAAGCCGATCGGCCAGAACACCCACGCCACCCCGTCCTCCGACATCTCCACGATTTTTCTCGAGGCCACCTCGGGAAAGACCCCTCCCGCACCCATCCCGATCCACGAGGCGGAGAGATACATCCGCGAGGAGCGGGTCGACGACCTGATGGAGCTCGTCGTCGGCCGCGTCAAGGAGGCCGCGCAGGATTGCGATGTCGTTCTCGTCGAGTCCCTCCTGCCTGCGGAAAACCAGACCTACAACAACAGGCTCAACCGCATGATGGTCACCAGCCTCAATGCGGAGGTCATCCTGGTGGCGGCCTACCGCGAGGAAAAACCCGCCAAGTTTGAAAAGCGAATCGAGACGCTCGCCGCCCTCTACGGGGGGATCGAATCCGGGCACCTCATCGGCTGCATCATCAACCGCATCGGCAGGGCGGACGCCACAACCACCTCCGGGGTCGTGCCGGTCGTGGATGCCGAACCCACGGACGCCACCGCGGCCGACGGCGGCCTCGACGAAAAAAATTCCGTGCTCGAGGAGCTCCGCCGCTCGTGCAAAATCTTCAAGTCCGGGAAATTCGAGCTGCTGGGCGGGATCCCGCTCAACCGGGAGTTCCTGTCCTGCCGGACATCGGATGTCGCACGGCACCTGGGTGCCAGGGTCCTTGTCGAAGGGGACATGATGCGCCGCCGCGTGCGCTCGATCGCCCTCTGCGCGCGCCAGGCCTCCCGGATTTTCCACGTCTATGCCCCGGGGGCCCTGCTGATCATGCCCTCCGACCGGGAGGACGTCATCATGGGCGCCGCCCTCGCCGCCCTCAACAACATCCCCCTGGCCGGCATCCTGCTCACGGGGGAATCCGCGCTGGATGCCCGCCTGGAAAACCTGATGGGGAAGGCGCTGGAGACCGGGCTCCCGGTCCTCCACGTTCCGACCGGCAGCTACGAAACCGCCCTCAACCTCTCAAAGATGAGCCCGGAGGTTCCCGGGGACGACATCGAGCGCATCAACCTCGTCATGGACTCGATCGCGCGCAACATCGGCACCGACTGGATCGAGCACCGCCGGCGCAGCGACTTTGAGTTCCGCCTCTCCCCGGCCGCCTTCCGGCACAGCCTCGCCGAGTCCGCCCGCAAGGCCAATAAGCGGATCATCCTTCCGGAGGGCGACGAGCCCCGCACGATCCAGGCCGCCATCGCCTGCCACGAACGCAAGATTGCCCGGTGCGTCCTCCTGGGGCAGCCCGACGAAATCCGCCGCGTGGCCGAAAAAAACGGGCTGTCCCTTCCTGCGGGCATCGAGATCCTTGACGCAAGCGCCATCCGGCCCAACTACGTGGCCCCCCTCGTCGAGATGCGCAAACACAAGAACCTGACAGAGAAAGATGCCTGGGAAGCCCTCGAGGACAACGTGATGCTCGGGACCGTGCTGCTCGCGCTCGGGGAGGTGGACGGGCTGGTCTCGGGAGCCGTCCACTCATCGGCCAACACGATCCGGCCAGCGCTTCAGATCATCAAGACCAAGCCGGGTGCGCGGGTGGTTTCCTCGGTGTTTTTCATGTGCCTCCCCGAGCAGGTGCTGGTCTATGGCGACTGCGCGGTCATGACGAACCCGACCGCGGAGGAGTTGGCCGACATCGCGGTCCAAAGCGCCGATTCCGCCAGCCGCTTCGGAATCCCCCCGTGCGTCGCCCTCATCAGCTACAGCACCGGGGAATCGGGCCATGGGGCGGATGTCGACAAGGTCCGCAAGGCCACCGAGCTGGCGCGGGCGATGCGGCCGGACCTCCTCCTGGACGGGCCGCTCCAATACGACGCGGCCGCCAATCAGTCTGTCGCCGAGAAAAAGGCCCCGAACAGCCCGGTGGCCGGCAAGGCCACGGTCTTTGTGTTTCCCGACCTCAACACCGGCAACACGACCTACAAGGCGGTCCAGCGCAGCGCGAACCTCATCAGCATCGGCCCCATGCTTCAGGGCCTCCGCAAGCCGGTCAACGACCTCTCGCGCGGCGCCCTGGTCGACGACATCATCTACACGATCGCCGTCACCGCCATCCAGGCTGCCCAGTAGCGGCCGGGCCGGGCTCGAATTTTTGGATTTTGACTCGCGGGGCGAGGTTGGCGAAGGTGATCGCTCATGGATTTCTTTGACAAGCAGGAGCGGGCGCAAGCCCGGACGAAGTGGCTGATCGGGTATTTTTTGTTGGCGGTGGCGGGGATCATCCTGACCCTGCAGATCGCCCTGGCCCTGATCCTGGACTACCCGCTCACGGACCCGGAGTTATTTTTCATGGTGTCGGCGGGGGTGATCGGGCTGGTGGCGATCGGGAGCATTGCGAAGACGATCGAGCTGGCGAAGGGCGGGCGGGCGGTCGCCGCGATGCTCGGCGGAGTGCCGGTGGATACGAACAGCCACGATGTGGCGGAGCAGCGCCTGCTCAATGTCGTGGAGGAAATGTCCATCGCCTCCGGCGTTCCCGTGCCGGAAATCTACGTGCTCGAGGACGCGACGATCAACGCGTTTGCTGCGGGGCACGGGCCGGGCGACACGGCGATCGGCGTCACGCGGGGCTGCATCGAGCGCCTGAGCCGCGACGAGCTCCAGGGGGTCATCGCCCATGAGTTCAGCCACATCCTGCACGGCGACATGAAGCTCAACATCCGCCTGATCGGGGTCCTGCACGGCATCCTGCTCCTTGCGCTCATCGGCGGGTTCCTGCTCCGCATCTCCCTCTACTCGCCGCGCTCCAGCTCATCGGACAGCAAGAACAAGGGGGCGGCGGTCCTCGCGTTTCTTGCGACCGGCCTCGCGCTCTACCTGACCGGCTGGATCGGGGTCTTCTTTGGCAAGCTCATCAAGGCGGCGGTCAGCCGCCAGCGCGAATTCCTCGCCGACGCCTCGGCCGTCCAATACACGCGCAACCCGGACGGCCTCGCCGGGGCGCTCGCGAAAATCTCGAAGTTCACCTCGCGCATCGAAAGCCCCCGCGCCGAGGAGGCCAGCCACATGTTTTTCGGCAACGGGACCGGGGATGCGTGGTTTGCGCTGTTCGCCACGCACCCTCCGATCGAGGAGCGCATCGAACAGATCTCCCCCGGATTCGACATCGCCGCCGCCAAGGCCAAGGCCCCGGCCGCCCTCCCGAAAAAAAAGCCGACCGGAACGGTCATTGGCGGGCGCCTGGCGGAGGCCCTCCTGCCCGGGCAGCCGCGCGTGGCCGCCGCCGCCGCACTGCTCGCGGGCCTCCCGGAGTTCTCCAAGTCGGCCAGCCGCGAGCTCCACGGAGCCTGCGCGCTGGTCTATTCGCTCCTGATCTCGGATGACCCGGCCGTGCGCTCGGCCCAGCTCGACGGGATCCGGGGCGACGACGGGATGCCATCGGAAGTGGCCGTCCACCTTGCCCACCGGGGGGAGCTCAGCTCGGCCCAACGGCTCGGGCTCGTCGATATCGCGATCCCCACGCTGCGCCACATGTCGCCGGAGCAATACCGCACGTTCCGCGGCAACATCACCGCCCTCACCGAGGCCGATGGCGAGATCAACCTCTTCGAATATACCCTCCAAAAAATCCTGCTCCGCCACCTCGACCTGTATTTTTCGAACGCCACCGGCACGCCGGTCAAATACCGCTCGCTCGTCCCCCTCCTCCCGCAGGCGGGCGTCATCCTCTCCGCCCTGGCCGGCATGCAGCCGGGCACCGAGGAGGACCGCAACGCGGCATTCCGTTCGGGCGTCGCCGAGCTCCTCGTGAAGCCCTCCGCCTTCCCGATGGAGCGCCTTCCAGCAACCGACCTCCACGCGTTTGACGGCGCCCTCGACCACATGGCCGCCGCAGCCCCGGACGTCAAACGCACGTTTCTGACCGCCTGCGGGGCTGTCGTCATGCACGGGGGCGTCGCCTCCGACCCCCAGGTCGATTTCCTCCGCGCCATTTCGGACACCCTCGACTGCCCGGTCCCCCCGTTTGTAAAAACCCCGTGATGGCCGGCGTGCCATGGATCTCCCCGCAGGAGGCTCAGGCCCTTGCCGCATCGGGGACCGATGCCTTCGCCCTCGCCCACGGGCCGGACTTCCGGGTGGAGCGCTTCGGATCCTCGGCTCTCATCTCGTCACGGTCCGATGCGCTCATCGCCCCGCTCCACGACGCCCTCGCCCGCTGGGCAGAATCCTGCGGGTGGCGCCCCGCACGCGTCTTCCGGCGACTCCTGGTGCAGGGGCCCGGCCAGAGCGACCGGCCCGTCCTCCTCGCCGGGGACCCTGCAGCAAGCCCGCTCGAGATCGTCAGCGAATCCGGCCTTCGCTACGAAGTCGACTTCTCGGCAAGCTACTCCCCCGGCCTGTTCCCTGACCAGCGGCTGAACCGCCTCCGCCTGCGCGAGCTCCAGCCCGGCCGGGTGCTCAACACGTTCGCCTACACGTGCGCGTTCTCCGTGGCCGCCGCCGCCTGCGGCGCCAAGACCCTCAGCGTGGACGTCTCGAAATCATCGCTCGCCCGCGGCCGCCGAAACTTCGAGCTCAACGGGATCCCGACGGACGGCCACCGGTTTCTCGCGGAGGATGCCCCTGCCTACCTCGCGCGCCTGGCCCGCCGCGGCGAAACGTTCGACGCCATCCTCCTCGATCCCCCCACCTTCGGCCGGGCAGGCTCCGGGCGCACGTTCCGCATCGAGCGGGATCTCCCGCTGCTGGTCGCATCGGCGGTTGCCGTCGCCGCCCCCGGAGCCCACATCCTGCTCTCAACGAATTTCCACCGGTGGACCCTCGCCGACCTCCGCCAGCTCGCCGAAACCTCCCTCCCGGGGAGAACCCCGCTCCACGACGCGGGATCCCCCCGCACCCCCCATGCCGGAGCCCTGAGCCTCTGGGCCGGCCCGCTCGCCAGGTGACAAATTTGTTCGAGGATTTTTCTTGAGGTGATTTTCCCCAGCGGAGATTCCTCACGGGTGACCGTCTTCCTGATCGCCGCCGCTGCCGCCTACCTGATCGGCTCGTTCCCGAGCGGCTGGTTTGCCGGCCGCGCCTGCGGGGTCGACCTCCAGAACTCCGGCAGCGGAAATATCGGTGCGACCAATGCCCTCCGCGTGCTCGGAAAAAAGTGGGGCTACGCGGTCTTTGCGAGCGATGTTCTCAAGGGGGCCCTCGCGGTCGTCGCCGGCTACCAGCTCGCCCGGCTCCCGCTTGCTCATGGCGCGGAGCCCGCCCATGTCGCGGTCATTGCCGCGTTCTTTGTGATCATCGGGCACAGCTTTCCGGTCTGGCTGGGGTTCAAGGGGGGAAAAGGCATCGCGACCTCGGCAGGCATCATGCTCACCCTCTTCCCGCCTGCCGTCTTCGTCTCCGGCCTGATCGTCTGGATGGCCCTCTTCTTCTCGACCCGCTATGTGTCCGTCGCCTCCCTCGGCGCGGCCATCACGCTCCCGACAGCCGCCCTGCTCCTCGCGCTTTTCGGGAAGCCGGACGACTGGTTCTTCGGCCGCTGCGATCCGCTTCTCGTCCTGATCTCGGCCCTCATGGGCGCGCTTGCGATTTGGCGCCATCAGGGCAATATCAGCCGACTCCTCGCCGGAACCGAGAAGCGCTTCGAGCGAAAGACCTCCTGACTTTTCATGTTTAAAAAAATCAGCATCATCGGCGCGGGCGGCTGGGGCACGGCCCTCGGCGTCCTCCTTGCCGAGCACCGCGGGCAGATCCTCCTGTGGGGGCACAACCCGCATGTCGTCGAGGAGCTTGTCTCCCAGCGCACCAACTCAACCTACCTCCCGGGGGTCCGTGTCCCCCCGAACGTCTATGCCACCGGAGACCTCGCCGAAACACTCGACGCCGACCTCATGCTCTTTGTCACCCCCTCGAAAGCCGTCCGGGAAGTTGCTCTGCGCCTCGCCGCTTTCGGCGCGAAGGACGGCCAGGTCGTCGTCTCCTGCACGAAAGGCATCGAGCACGACTCCGGCAAGCTCATGGCCGACGTCCTCTCCGAGGCCATGCCCAGGTGCCGCACGGCCGTCCTCTCCGGCCCCAACCACGCGGAGGAGGTCGCCCAGAAAATCCCCGCAGCCGGCGTCATCGGGTCCCGCCACCCCGATCTGCTCGAACCGCTCCAGCGCACGTTCTCGCTCCCCAGCTTCCGCGCCTACACGAGCGAGGACGTCACCGGGATCCAGCTCGGCGGCGCCCTCAAAAACATCTTTGCGATCGCGGCGGGCGCATCGGACGGCTTCAACATGGGCGACAATGCCAAGGCCGCGCTGGTCACCCGCTCGCTGGCCGAGATGATGCGTCTGGGGGTGGCGATGGGCGGCCGGCGCGACACGTTTTTCGGGCTGAGCGGCGTGGGGGACCTGATGGTCACCTGCTTCAGCCAGCACAGCCGCAACCGGAAAGTCGGCGAACGGCTCGGCCGCGGAGACTCCCCCACGGAAATCCAGACCTCCATGCAGATGGTCGCCGAGGGCATCCCCACCGCCCTGAGCGCCTGGCAGTGCGCCCAGCGGCTCGGCATCGAGGCACCGATCACCTCCCAGATCCACGCCGTCCTCTACGAGCAAAAACCCCCTCACGAGGCCATGTGGGAACTCCTCGGGCGCCCGCCAAAGGCCGAGCGCGAGGCCGCGTGAAGATCGGCCTCGTCCGGCGGGGGCACTCCGCAACCGGCGGTGCCGAAGCCTACCTCCTGCGCCTCGCCGCCGCCCTTGCGGCCCTCGGACACGAACCCGCCCTCATCACCTCGGCCTCGTGGCCGCAGGACCGCTGGATCAACGCCAACCTCCTCCGGCTCCCCGGCGAATCCCCGGAGGCGTTCGCCTCGGCCTTCCGCTCCGCTCAGACCGGCTGTGATGTCCACCTCAGCCTCGAGCGCGTCCCGGGATGCCAGGTCTTCCGCGCCGGCGATGGCGTCCACGCGGCCTGGCTCCGGCGCCGCGACGCCTTCGAACCCATCTGGAAGCGCGCGACCCGGTGGATCAACCCCAAGCACCGCCAGCTCCTCGCCCTCGAGGCGCAAGTCCTCGACCCGGCCAATACCCGCGCCATCATCGCCAACTCGCATCTCGTCCGACGCGAGATCCTCGCCGCCTCGCCCTTCCCGCCGGACCGCATCCACGTCATCTATAACGGCCTCTCCTCCCCCACCCTCCCGGCCGACCGCCTCCTCTCCCGCCAACAATTCGGCATCAAACCCTCGACCTTCTGCGCCCTGTTCCTCGGCTCGGGCTGGGACCGCAAGGGCCTCCGCACCGCCATCCGCGCCGTGGAAAGGATCCCGCACGCCACGCTCCTTGTCGCCGGACGCGGTCCGGCGGATGCCTTCTCCTCCCCTCAAGCCCGCTTCGTGGGCCCCACCAGCAACCTCGCTGCCCTCTTCGGCGCCGCCGACGTTTTTGTCCTGCCCACCCACTACGACCCGTTTTCCAACGCCTGCCTCGAGGCCCTCGCCGCCGGCCTCCCCGTCCTCACCTCCCCGGCCAATGGATTCTCCGAAATCCTCTCCGCCCCCGACCTCGGAACCGTCATCCCCGAAGGCAATGCCCACGCCCTCGCAGACGCCCTCCAAACCTGGCAGGACCCGGATCGCCGCGCCTCAGGCCGCCCCGCCCGCCTCGCCCGCGCCGCGGAATTTTCCATCGAGCGCAACGCCCGCGAGACCCTCGACGTGCTCGCCCGGGCAGTGTAGGAGCCCGCGCACCCAAGGCAAGGATTGCCGCCCTTGCCAGATGCGGGACCACCCGATAAACCAGCCTCTGCTTCCATGCCAACCCATCCGCCGACACTCAGCGTCTTCGACACCAAGTCCTATGACAGGGATTATCTCGGCAGGAGAGCCGCCGGGGCCGGGCTGGCGATCAAATTTCACGACTACCGCCTTGAGGTCGAAACCGTGGGTGCCGCGAAGCACTGCCGGGCGGTCTCGGTCTTCGTCAACGACCCGGTGACACGCCATGTCCTGGAGGGCCTGGCCGGCGAGGGTGTCCGCCACCTGGCGCTGCGATGCGCGGGACACAACAACGTGGATCTGGAGGCAGCAAGAGCCCTGGGGATCCAAGTCACGCGCGTGCCAAGCTATTCCCCCCACGCCGTGGCCGAGCACACGCTGGCCCTTCTGCTGTCGCTGAACCGCAAAATCCACCGGGCCTACAACCGCGTGCGCGAAATGAATTTTTCCATCGGCGGCCTCGTCGGCTTCGACCTCTTCGGAAAAACGGTGGGCGTCATCGGCACCGGAAAAATCGGCCGCCTGGCAGCTGAGATTTTCCGCGGTTTCAAGATGAGCGTGCTGGCCTCGGATCCTTTCCCCGACGCCGCATGGGCGGCCGCGAACGGGGTCCAATACGAGCCGCTCGACCGGCTCCTCGCCACCAGCGACATCCTCTCGCTGCACACTCCGCTCACGCCGCAAACCGACCAGATGATCAACGCCGGATCGCTCGCCGCGATGAAGCGGGGCGTCGTCATCGTCAATGTGAGCCGGGGCCGCCTCATCGATACGTTCGCGCTCATCGATGCCCTCAAGAGCGGTCAAGTCGGCGGCGTCGCCCTGGACGTCTACGAGGAGGAGGAGGGCGTGTTTTTTGAAGATCTCTCGGGCAAGGTCCTCCAAGATGACGAGCTCGCCCGCCTGCTCTCATTCCCCAACGTCCTTGTCACGTCGCACCAGGCTTTTCTCACCGAGGAGGCGCTCAACGAAATTGCGAGGGTGACCGTCGACAACGTCCTCCTCCTTGCCGCCGGCAAGCCGCCGATTGAGGGGACCGCACTTTAAACGGACCGGATGGGAAAACGCTGGCCGGATTGACATACACACAGAGTGTGTGTATTTTTTTCTCATGGAGACATTGAAGGAAACCAAAGTCTTTATGAATGGATCCAGCCAGGCGGTACGGATTCCCAAGGGATTTCGGTTTCGCTCCGGCGTCGTGTATCTCAAAAGGGTACCCGGCGGAGTTCTTATCATTCCGAAGGAGCAGCGGTTTGAGTCGATGAGGGATTCGCTTTCAGAGTTCACCGGAGATTTTCTGGCCGAGAGAAAACAAGGAGTCCTGGAGCGCCGGGCGGATCTCGAATGAAATACCTGCTCGATACCAACATCTGCATCGAGATCATCCGGCAGCGTTCACTCACCGCTGTCAAGCGTTGCGAAGCGCATGGGGAGGAAGGCATCGGCATCTCGGCCATCACTTATGCGGAGCTGGCCTTCGGGTGCGAGAAATCGTCCAGCCCGGAAACAAACCGGCGAGCTTTGGAGAAGTTCCTGAGCCCGTTTGAGGTGGCGGACTTTCCTGCCAAGGCCGGGGAGGACTACGCCCGCCTGAGGGCTCGCCTGGAAAAGAAGGGGCAAATCATCGGCCCCAACGACCTTCTCATTGCGGCGCACTGCCTCCACCTGAAAGCCACGCTCGTCACCAACAACGAACGCGAGTTCCGGCGCGTCCAAGGGCTTCGCATCGCCAATTGGCTGTGATGGGGGGAGGCCCCATCGAAACGGCCTCTCATGGCTCTGCTACTCTGCCGACAGCGGCTGGACCGCCCGCGCCTCAAAAACTTTGAAAAACCGGTTGGCGTAAACGAGCCGGGCCTCCTCTCCCCCGGGATGGTGATAGAGCCGCCTGGCCAGCGGCTCGGGCGGCCCCGGCCGCCCCAGAATCTGCGCGGAGTTGGAGACCACGCGATCCGGCTCATAGGCGATGATGTAGCGCACGTTCCGCCGCGCCAGGATCTCCCGCCCGTCCCCCTCCGAGAGGAAAAATTCGGCCGTATCGACGATGCCGGGCAGGCTCTGGTGCGAGCTTCCCGCGACGCAGGGCTGGCCCGACCACCACACCACGGCGGGGCTGAACCACCACGGAGCCATCACTCCGCCCTCCGGCAGCCCGCGAAGCGCCAGCGCCGCGTCGCGCAGCGCCACCGCGTCGGCCACCCCCTCGGCTCGGGAACGAAAGACCTCATCGTCGGGATAAAGCCGGTTGTCCCAGTCCGCAGCAACCGGCCAGAGAGAGACCAAAAAGACCGCCCACCCCGCCCAGCGCCAGCGGAAAACCGTCAGCAAAAGGGGCAGGCTCAGGGCGAAAACCAGCACGAGAAAATACCCCCAACGCACGTTCCAAAGCGTCAGCCCGATCAGCAAAACCAGGAGCCACGCCATCAGTCCCGCCGCCGCCTCGCGCTCCCGGAGTGCCCTCCAGGCCAGCAGCAGGGGGGCGGGGACCACCAGCCACCCCACCCAGGAAGCCATCAGCGGAAGCCCCCCGTGGCGCAGCTCCCCGATGTTCAGCGCCCACCTCGCAAAGTGGCTGTCGAAGGCGGCCACCCGGAACCCGTCCCAAGCCCCGCCGAGGAGAAGGATCCCGGCAAAGGCGGCCAGCGGCCTCCCGCTCACCTTCAGGCGGCGCCCTGCCACCCGCGCCAGCAGCACGGCCCCCAACAAAATTGCCGGCTCAAAAAGCGAAACCCACAGCGCCGCCGCCCACGCCACCGCCGAGACCATCCCCCCCCGCCCGGAAGACCAGATTTTCAGCTCGGCCATCAGTGCCACCAGCAGCACGAGCATCTGCAGCGATTGGTGGTCGGGCCTCCCAAGGAGGAACCCCTGCACGGCCATCGGAGAAACCGCCAACAGAAATAGCGACGCCTGGTGGAACCGAACCCCCCTCCAGGCCACCGCCAGCACCAGGAGCGCCAGCAGACCCAGCAGCGGCGAAACCACCGCCCCGGCCAGGGGGAGCGGGTCCGCAGCGAACGGCCGCGCCACCTGGGCCAACCCCCAAATCAGCCCGTCGAGCGGCCAGGTCGCGTGCGGGGCCGTCCCATCAGGGAAATTCTCAAAGGCATGGTGCCGGACCACCTCCCAAGGGCTCCCGCCCATCTGCCGCACCCGCGTCATCCGGGCATAGCAGTCGCCGTCGGCAAAATACGTCTGCCCATCGAAAAAAACCGCCTCCCGGTTCCACCCGTAAGCCCCCCACGCCAGCCAGAGGATGCCCAGCGAAACCGCCCAGGAGACGACGGTCGGCAGGCGGCGAGTGAATTGCAAGGCAAGACCCAACATATAGTGGAGGCGAGCTCCTTGATCGCAACATCATGTGGAAATGGCCAGAAAATTGCTGAAATTGTTTGCCTCCCTGCCCCGATCAACTAACATCCTCTCACTTTGCGGCTTCTGCCTGCAAAACCACCTTCTTTTGACCCGATGCCTGACGAACCACTTCCCGATTCCTCCTCAGAAAAACCTGCCCAGCCGGCAAAGCCCGCCTCCGACTTTAAGGCAAGCGACTACACGGCGGACGACCTGAGCTCACTGAAGGGCCTCGAGGCGGTGCGCAAAAAGCCGGGCATGTATATCGGCGGCACCGACGAGCGCGCCCTCCACCACTGCGTCAGCGAGGTGCTCGACAACTCGGTGGACGAATTCCTTGCCGGCCACTGCACCCACATCGACGTCACGATCCACTCGGATGGCTCGATCTCGATCCGCGACAACGGCCGCGGCATCCCGGTCGATATCAACAAGGAGGAGGGCATCCCCGGCGTCGAGCTCGTCCTGACACGCCTCCACTCGGGAGGCAAATACGGGCAGGGCAACTACGAATACTCGGGCGGCACCCACGGCGTCGGCGCCAAGTGCGTGAACGCGGTCTCCGAGTGGTTCAAGGTCGAGGTCACCCGCGACGGCAAGATCCACGCCATGTCGTTCGAGCGCGGCGTCACCAAGCAAGGCCTCCACGTCATCGCCGAGGTCAAATCCAAGAAGCACACCGGCACGCTCATCACGTTCATGCCGGATCCCGAGATCTTTCTCGAGACCACCGAGTTCAAGGCCGAGCGCATCATCACCCGCCTCAACGACCTCGCCTACATCAACGCCCCCCTCTCGTTCACCTTCCTCGACGAGCGCCAGGACAACGCCAAGCCGATCCAGATCGTCCACCCTAAGGGCGTCGAGGAATTCGTCGGGCGCCTCATCGAGAACAAGACGGTCGTCCACCCGAAGGCGATCATGATCAAAGGCTCCCGCGAGAAGGTGATGGTCGAGATCGGGCTCCACTACACGGACACCTACAACGAGCAGCTCCTCTGCTACACCAACGCCGTGCCCAACCCGGATGGCGGGACGCACAGCAGCGGGTTCCGCGGATCCCTCACGCGCGCGATCAACCAGTATGCCAAGAACAACACGCTCCTGAAAGAAAAGGACGTGCCCATCACCGGCAACGACGTCCTCGAGGGCCTCGCCGCCGTCGTCAGCGTCAAGCACCCCGACCCGCGGTTCGAGTCCCAGACCAAGGTCAAGCTCATCTCCCCTGAGGTCGATGGCATTGTCGGCTCGATCAGCTACGAGGGGCTCATGCTCCACTTCGACCAAAACCCCACGGTCGGTAAAAAAATTGTGGAGAAATGCCTCATGGCCGCCCGCGCCCGCGAGGCCGCCCGCAAGGCGCGCGAAACCGTCCGCAAGGGCGCCCTCACCGGCGGCGGGCTCCCGGGCAAGCTGGCGGACTGCTCCGAGCGCGACCCGGCGCTCACCGAGCTCTACGTCGTCGAGGGCGACTCGGCGGGCGGCTCGGCCAAGCAGGGCCGCGACCGACGGTTCCAGGCGATCCTGCCGATCAAGGGCAAAATCATCAATGTCGAGAAGGCCCGCCTCGACAAGGTCCTCCAAAACACCGAGGTCCAGACGCTCATCACCGCGATCGGCACGGGCATCGGATCGGCGACCGGAGAGAAGGACCAGGAGGGCACGTTCAACATGGCGAAGCTTCGCTACGGCCGGATCATCATCATGACCGACGCCGACGTGGACGGCTCGCACATCCGCACCCTCCTCCTCACGTTCTTCTGCCGCCAGATGCCGGAGCTCGTCAAACAGGGGAAAATCTACATCGCCCAGCCCCCGCTCTACCTCATCAAAAGGAAAAAGCGCGAGGAATACGTGGATGACGACGCCCAGCTCAACAAGATCCTGATCGGCATCGGCGCCGATGAGGTGAAGGTCAAGAACCTCGCCGACGGCAAGGTCTTCTCCTCGACCCAGCTCAAGGAGATCCTCGAGCTCCTCGAGCGCTTCGCCAAGTTCAGCGACGCCATCCGCCGCCACGGCGGCGACTTCGAATCCTACCTCGCCGAGCGCGATCCGAAAACCGGGCGCCTCCCCACCTTCATGGTCAAGGTCCGCGAGGGCAACACCGAATGGGCCACCTACTTCCCCGGCGAGGCGGAGGTCCGCGAGTTCCATGAGGGCAACCGCGACCTCAGCCTCTACGATGACCCCGCCCCCGAACCCGCGGAGGCCGATCCCGGCAGCGACCCCGCCGAAGCCGCCTCCCCCGCCAAGGCCGCGAAAAAATCTCCCGACGCCTCCCGGCGCCGCGCCAAGCTCATCGAGCTCCATGAATCCACATCGGCCCAAAAACTCATCGACGAGCTCGCCCGAAAGGGCCTCAAAATCGAGCACTACTCGGACAGCGACCACCCGATCTTCGAGCTCGTCGAGGGCGAGGGCGACAAGGCCGTCACCCACCCGCTCTTCGCCATCCCCGAGATCCTCACCAAGGTCCTCGAAATCGGCAAGCGCGGCCTCTCGATCCAGCGCTTCAAGGGCCTCGGAGAGATGAACCCCAAGCAGCTCTTCGAGACCACCATGAACCCCGAAAAGCGCAAGATGCTCAAGGTCGAGCTCAACGAGGACAACGCCGTCGAAGCCGACCGCATGTTCACGATCCTCATGGGCGACGTCGTCGAACCCCGCCGCCAGTTCATCGAGGACAATGCCCTCAATGCCAGGCTCGATGTTTAGACCCTTGACGCCCGTGACTACGCGTGACTACATTTGAGCATGAAGGAAATCCGGACTTCCAGAACCACCGACGGTGAGCCGTTCGCGCCTTCTCCTGTCCTCCGGGAGTTGGCCGTCCTCCCCGGCATCGGTGAGACGATCAGCGTCCGGGCCGCAAAAGCCCACTTGTCCGCTCTCCTCAACCTCGTCGAAACCGGCCGCGAAATCACCATCACAAGCGACGGAAAACCAAAGGCGCGCATCATGCCTCCTCAGAAAACCGACCCCCGTGTGCCATTCACCGGAACCCGCGAACACCTTGCAAAAATGCCACCATGGCGTGGTGGCCCAACCGCCGACGAACTCATCCGGGCCGATCGGGATTCGAGGGGCTGGTAGATGTATCTTGATAGCGCCATCATTGTCAAATTGCTCACCAAAGAGGACGACTCCGCGTTTTTCCAGAAACACCTCGCCGGCGGACGATTCTCGATTTCCGAACTGTCCGGAACGGAGGTTCTTTCCGCGCTGCTTGGAAAAGAGCGCGCAAATTTTCTCAGCCCGGCTCAACGGAAAATGGCTTGGCAGGAATTTCAGGACCGCACGGCAGCACGTGAATTTTTTCTGTTGCCCTTGAATTCCTCCACCCTCACCAAGGCGGGAAGCCTTCTCCAAGCCTGCCATCCCCAGGTCCCCCTCCGCGCGCTGGATGCCATCCACCTCTCCGCCTGCGACCTGAGCCAGGATTTTCCGCTGTGCACGACCGACCGCCGGATGCGCGAGGCGGCCTCCTTCCTGAAAATTCCCCTCTTTCCCGAAACCCTCCCCCCAGCCAACTGATTTCTCATGTATACGCAAAACGAAAAAGTGGATCCCGTGAACGTGGCCGAGGAGATGTCGAAGTCGTTTCTCGACTACTCGATGTCGGTCATCATCTCCCGCGCCCTGCCGGACGCCCGCGACGGGCTCAAGCCCTCCCAGCGCCGGATTCTCTTCGCCATGAACGAGCTCGGCATCCAGCCGAACCGCAAGCACCTGAAGTGCGCGAGGATCGTCGGCGAAACGATGGGCAAATACCACCCGCACGGCGACCAGGCGATCTACCCCACCCTCGTCCACATGGCCCAGCCCTGGGCGATGCGCGAGATGCTCATCAACGGCCAGGGCAACTTCGGTTCGGTGGAAGGCGACCCCCCGGCCTCGATGCGGTATACCGAAGCCCGCCTCGACCATCTCGGCGCGGTCCTGATGACCGATATGGACAAGGGCACGGTCGATTTCGTGCCGAACTACGACGAGACTGAGTCCGAGCCCACCGTCTTTCCGTCGGCCTTCCCGAACCTGCTCGTCAATGGCGGCACCGGGATCGCCGTCGGCATGGCGACCAACATCGCCCCCCACAACCTCGGGGAGTGCATCAACGGGATCTGCGCCCAGATCGATGACCCGGACATCACGATCGACGGCCTCATGGCCCACATCACCGGCCCCGACTTCCCCACAGGCTGCCTGATTCAGGGCACGGCCGGGATCCGCCAGTATTTCGACACTGGCCGCGGGCAGGTCCGCGTGCGCGGGCGCGTCGCCGTCGAGGAGGGCAAGGGCGGGCGCGAAAGCATCATCGTCACCGAGATCCCCTACAACGTGAACCGCGCGGAGCTCGTCAAGCGGATCGCCGACCTCGTGAACGAAAAGGTCCTCACCGGGATCAGCGACGTGCGGGACGAGAGCGCGGAGGACACCCGCGTGGTCATCGAGCTCAAGCGCGACGGCAACCCCAAGGTCCTCATCAACAACCTCTACAAGCACACGGCGCTCGAGTCCTCGTTCAGCGTCAACATGCTGGCCATCGACCGCGGCAAGCCGAAGCTCCTCTCGCTCAAGGAGGCCATCAACTGCTACATCGAGCACCGGCGCGAGGTCATCCTCCGGCGCACCCGCTTCCTCCTCAACGAGGCCGAGGTCGAGGCAGAAAAGCTGGAGGGCTACCTGATCGCCCTCGCCAACATCGACGACTTTATCCAGATCATCAAGGAGTCGAACGACCGCGACGACGCAAAGAACCGGCTGATGGCCCTCTCCTGGCCCCAGAAGACGGTCGAGCAGCTCGGCATCCTCATCCGCAGCGAGGCCCGCATCGTGGACGGCCACTACAAGTTCACCGAAAAGCAGGTGGGCCACATCGTGGACCTCCGCCTCTACCAGCTCACCGGCCTCGAGCGCGACAGCATCAAGAAGGAATACGACGCGCTCATCGCCACGATCAAGGACCTCCTCGACATCATCGCCCGCGAGAAGCGCGTCCTCACGATCATCAAGCAGGAGCTTCGCGCCATCCAGGAGAAATTCGCATCGCCCCGCCGCACCCAGATCGTCCCCGCGGAAGGAGATATCGCCATCGAGGACCTGATCGCCAACGACGGCGTCATCGTCACCCTCACCCACAACGGGTTCATCAAGCGCACCCTCATCAGCGCGTTCCGCTCGCAGAAGCGCGGCGGCAAGGGCGTCATCGGCATGACCGCCCGCGAGGCGGAAAACGCGGAGGACAGCGACTTCGTTGAATACCTCTTCACCGCCACCACGCACGACTACCTGATGTTCTTCACCGAGAGCGGGCGATGCTACGTGGAGCGCGTGTTCGAAATCCCCGAGGGCTCGCGCTCGAGCAAGGGACGCTCGATCGCCAACTTCCTCGAGCTCCGCAGCGAAGAAAAAATTGCCGCCACCATCCGGATCCAAGGCCAGAAAAACGACCTCGACACCTGGAACGATGCCATGCACATCGTCTTCGCCACGCGCAGCGGGATCGTCAAAAAATCCAACCTCCGCGACTTCAAAAACATCCGGAAGGGCGGGATCATCGCGATCCAGATCGAGGAGGACGACCGCCTGATCGACTGCAAGCTCACCACCGGGCTGGACGAAATCGTCCTCATCACCCACGGGGGCATGAGCATCCGCTTCAACGAGGAGGAGCTCCGCGACCAGGGACGCAACACCGTGGGCGTCTGGGGGATCCGCCCCGAGAAGGGGGACTTCGTCGTCGGCGCCGCCCTCGTCAACAAGGATGCCATGCTCCTCGTCGCGGGCGAAAACGGCCTCGGCAAGCGCACCACGTTTGAGGACTACCGGATCCAGTCCCGCGGCGGCAAAGGCGTCATCACCATGAAGACAAACGAGCGCACCGGCGGGGTCGCCGGCGCCCTCACCGTCCGCGATGCGGACGAGCTCATGCTCATCACGAACAAGGGAAAAATGGTCCGCACCCGCGTGAAGGAGATCCGCGAAACCGGCCGCAACGCCCAGGGGGTCAAGCTCATCGACCTCCGCGACGGCGAAAACCTCCAGGGCATCGCGCCGGTCGTCAGCGACCCGGATGACGATGAGGAAACCCCCGAGGCCTCCCCGGCCTGACCGGACGGCCGCCCGCCCGCATGCAAGCCGACTGGGAAATCAAATCGCGCGCGCATTCCTGCGCGAGGACCGGGCGCGTCTTCGAGCCGGGGGAAACCTTCTTCACCCTGCTCGTGCGCCAGGGCGACGGGTTCTCCCGCGAGGACCTCTGCCAGGAGGCGTGGGACTCCCGCAATGACAACATCCAGCCGTTTTCCTTCTGGCGCTCGAAATACGAGCCCCCCCAGGCCCCGCGCCCGGAACCCCTCCCCCACAATGACGCGGAGGGGCTCCTCCGCCGGCTGGTGGCCGAAAATGACCCGGCCTACCAGAACGTCCGC